>QWCH01000294.1_pt1 | contig 139094 bp, 88 predicted proteins | sample 1972671 | NCBI WGS metagenome assembly QWCH01 (sample SAMN09866713, study PRJNA288562) | Human gut metagenome isolate term3_stool, whole genome shotgun sequencing... | isolation source: gut | host: Homo sapiens | place: USA: California
CGTCCTCATAAATATTCACGAGGGCGTCAAAAACATTTATGAGGCCCTCGTGAACAGAAATTATAACGGATATTCTTCGAATGCATATAATACGGTAGAAAGATACCGCTCTCCGGTATCGGGTAATAGGGCAACGATTGTTTTGCCTGCATTCTCCGGCAGTTCCGCCAGTTTTAGAGCAGCGTATACGGCAGCACCGGAAGAGATACCTACCAGCAATCCTTCTTTTTGTGCCAGTTCACGGCTGGTACGGATGGCATCGTCATTTTCTACCTGAATGATTTCATCGACGTATTTGCCGTTATATGTTTTAGGAATGAATCCGGCCCCGATACCCTGTATCTTATGCGGTCCCGGTTTACCACCGGAGAGGACGGGGGAGTCGCTCGGTTCTACCGCTACGATTTTCACATTCGGATTATGTGTTTTCAATCCTTCACCGACACCGCTGACTGTTCCGCCCGTACCGACACCGGCTACGAAAATATCGACTTTACCATCCGTATCGCGCCAGATTTCCTGTGCAGTAGTCTGTACGTGTTTAGCCGGATTGGCCGGATTCTCGAATTGTTGCAGGATGACGGAACCAGGTGTTTCATCACGTAATGATTCGGCTTTGGCGATAGCTCCCTTCATGCCATCGGCTCCGGGAGTTAATACTAGGTGGGCTCCAAGAGCTTTCAATAAGTTGCGGCGTTCTACACTCATCGTTTCCGGCATTGTCAGAACCAGTTTATATCCTTTGGCAGCAGAAACGAAGGCAAGTCCTACACCAGTATTTCCACTTGTCGGTTCGATAATGGTCGCTCCCGGTTTCAGAAGTCCTTTCTGTTCTGCGTCTTCGATCATTGCCAGGGCGATGCGGTCTTTCACACTGCCTGCCGGGTTGAAGTATTCCAGTTTACCGATCAGTTTTGCTTTTAATCCTTTGCTTGCATTGAAGTTGGAAAACTCTAATAACGGAGTGTTACCAATCAGGTCTGTCAGTTTTTTTGCTACGTTTGCCATATCATTCTATATTTTAGTTGTTCTTATTTATGCAACAAAGATAAGAGGAGTATTGATTATGGGAAATACCATAAAGAGGGTATATTTTATTTTTTACTTTCTGCCGGGTAAAATAAAATCTCTTATATTTGCATACATTCTGAATGTGGAAAATGGAGGATAACGAACTGATATTATTATTGAAGCAAAACAGTAAAGAGGCTTTTACTGCTTTATATAAAAAGTACTGGAGGCAGGTATACAACTTCAGCCGTCTTTACCTGGCCAATCAGGATACAGCAGAGGAAGTCGTGCAGGAAGTTTTTATAAAAGTGTGGGAAGGGCGTGACTTTATGCGTGAAGACGATAATTTCAAAGGATTGATGTTTGTCATCACCCGCAACCTGATATTTAACCAACACCGAAAAAATTTGAACGAAGATTTTTATAAAATGACCGTCCTCGCCGCTATGGAAGATTCATATGATATTGAAGAGGAGATAGAGGCAAAGAACCTGAGCGAATATATTGACATGCTTATAAACGAGTTGCCGCCACGCCGCCGGGAAATATTTAATCTGAGCCGGAAAGGAAACAAGAGCTATAAAGAAATAGCCGAATTGTTGAATATATCGGAGAAAACTGTTGAAAATCAAATTAGTGAAGCGCTTAAATATCTGCGGAAGAATATCACTCTACTTTCTCTTTTCCTGTAAAAACCGATTCCCTTTTTTCATTTATTCTTAGAAAATTAAAAAAAAACGATGGGCGGATAGGGGTAACCTATATGTTCGGGGGTATTTATTATAAAGCAGATAAAAAGAAATGGATCAGGATAATAAAAGATATATATTAAAAAAGCTGATGCAGGATGCATTGGGAGAGGAGGAGCGTACTGCACTGAATGAGCGGGATGCGGTAAAAACACAAATGTTCAGTCAGTGGAACAATGCTCCGGATGCTGCGTATATTGACCGGGCTGACAGTATGCGGATATGGCATCGTATACGCCAAAGTCTTTGGGACAATGCATCTGTAAAAAGATATTTATTCTATAAAGTTTATAGCGTGGCAGCATCTGTTTTATTGTTGTTGGCTGTCGGAGGGATGGCTTATTATCTAGGAGAGAAAGATAATATTCCTGTTTATGTTGTTACGTCAGGTATTCAGAATATGCAATCGGTATCATTGCCGGACGGGACGGTCGTACAGTTGGGACCCGGTAGTAAATTGACCTATCCTGCTGCATTTACAGGAAAAACACGTGAAATACATTTAGACGGTCAGGCTTTTTTTGATATCCATAAAAATCCTCACAAACCCTTTATCGTACATACTTCGGAAATGGAAGTACAGGCTTTGGGAACGGCTTTCGAGGTGTTTGATTATGATATAGAAAGTAAATCGGAGACTGTCCTGTTAAATGGGAAAGTCAAGATAGGAATAAATAATTCAAAAGGTGATAGAGCTGAGTTTATTTTGTCGCCGAATGAAAAGATGGTATATGATCAGCAAGCAGATTCGGCCTATGTTTTAACTGTCGATGCAGATAAATATACTTCATGGCGAAAACAGAAGATAGTCAGTTTCGAAAATGAAAAACTATCCATGATTATTCCACGTCTGGAGCAATGGTACGGACGTAAGATTATGTGCCAGCAAGACCTGGCGGATAAATACCGCTTTACATTTAAGGTAAGGGATGAATCATTGGAACGGATATTGTTTATGATGGGAGAATCATCTCCTTTAAAATATCAAAAGACAAGTAATGGAAATTATGTGTTAGTTCTCAAATAATTAATAATCTAAATCTATAGCCTATGGACATATCGAGCAGTTAACCTAAAAAAATTGGAAGATACCTGCAAGTACCTTCCAATCCGTGAGTTTTCAAGAAAATGCACGTCATAAGGAGTCCAAGCCAACGACTTGCATTTATTATTCATTAAAAACAATACAAAGTTATGAAAAAAAACAATGACAGGGATTGTTGTGTCCCGTTATTAAGAAAAACAATTCGCATTATGAAGATCACAACCTTATTTTCATTGGCTGTTGCTTGTTGTATTTCTGCCTCCACCTATGCGCAGGATTACAAAGTTTCAATCAAAAAGAATAATGCCAGTATCATTGAAATACTGAAAGAGATTGAGAAGAACAGCGAGTTTACTTTCTTTTTTAATGACAATCATGTAAATGTAAATAAGAAAGTAAGTGTAAATGCTAAGAATGTAACATTGGATGAAGTTCTTACGCAGATATTTAATAATACGGGATATAATTATCAGATTATCGATCGTCAGGTATTAATTAAGGCTTCTACAGAACCCAATCAGGCTACGAATGCGGCACAGCAGAAGACGAAAATTGTATCGGGAGTTATTAATGATGAAACAGGTTTGCCTGTTATTGGTGCAAACGTGGTAGAAAAAGGGACGACAAACGGTACAATAACGGATGCCGAAGGGAGGTTCTCCCTTAACGTAGCGTCAGACGCTACGTTAGTTATCACTTATATAGGATATGTAACGAGTGAGGTACCTGTCATTGGCAAGAACTCCTTGACAATCACCTTGAGAGAAGATACTGAAGTTTTGGATGAAGTTATCGTTGTTGGTTATGGTACCATGAAAAAGAAAGACCTGACAGGTTCTGTCGCTGCTATAAAAGGGGATGATTTGGCAGCCCGTAAGACAACACAATTATCTACTGCGTTGCAAGGTGCTATAGCCGGTGTGACGGTAACCCGTGATAACAATGCTCCGGGGGCAGCTGCCGGTAGTATCCGGGTTCGTGGTATTACGACGATTGGCGATACGAGTCCGTTGGTAATTATCGATGGTGTTCCCGGTAGTATTAATGATGTGAATCCGAATGATGTGGAAAGCATGTCTGTTTTGAAAGATGCAGCGTCATCTTCCATATATGGTTCACGTGCAGCGGCAGGCGTCATTTTGATTACGACTAAGCGGGCCCAGGAGAAAAGTCTGTCGATCGATTATAATTTTGAATACGGATTGGAGATACCAACCAAGCAACCGAAGTACGTAGGGGTTAAACGTTTTTTGGAAACGACCAATGAGTTGCGTTATAATGACAATAAATCCGGAGGTTGGAACCAGGCTTATTCGGATGATGATATAAATAATTGGGAAAAATATCACCAGACAAACCCTGATAAATATCCTATGACAGATTGGGTTGGAATGATTTTGAAAGGTTCGGCTCCGCGTCAGACTCATACGATTAGTGTAGCCGGAGGTTCTAAAACAGTAAAATCGAATGCTTCATTCGTTTATGATAAAGTGGACGGTTTATATGCAGACCGTGATTATGAGCGTTTCATGATTCGTGCCAATAATGATTTTACGGTAAATAAGTATTTGGGGGCGACATTGGATTTTAATTTTAAACGGACAAAAAATCATCAGCCTTATTACTCTCCCTTCTCTGATATGCGCTTAGCTCCTATGATTTATCCGGCTGTATGGGCTAACGGAGAATATGCGAGCGGAAAGAATGGGAATAATTCCTATGCTGTAGTAAATTCCGGAGGTTTTAAAGATGGGTGGTATAATCAGATGGGAGGACGTGCTGCAATAAATATAACTCCGCTTGAAGGTTTGAAAATTTCAGGAGTGATTGCACCTAATTATACATTTGAGAAAAAGAAACATTTCCGTAAGGCGGTACCTTATTCTTTGGAAAATGATCCGAATATGGTTGGCGGTTACATGGAAGGCTATAATACAACAAAATTATCAGAAGAGAGGAATGACAGTTATAATATAACAATTCAAGGAATTGCCAATTATATGAAGACTTTTGGTAAGCATGATTTGAACTTGATGGCTGGTTATGAAACTTATTATTCATCCGGTGAGAATCTGGGTGCTTCCCGTGATCAATATGAATTGAGTAATTTCCCTTATTTGAATGTAGGTCCGTTGGATTTGCGTGATAATAGCGGAAGTGCTACGGAGCTGTCTTATAGATCCTGGTTTGGCCGTGTAGCTTATAGTTTTGATAACAGATATTTGTTTCAGGCGAATATTCGTTATGACGGATCTTCCCGTTTTCATTCTGATTATCGTTGGGGAGTATTTCCGTCTTTCTCTGCCGGTTGGGTGTTAAGTGAAGAAGCATTTATGGAGAATGCGGATATTAATTGGTTGTCTTTCCTGAAATTGAGGGCTTCTTATGGTACGTTGGGTAATGAACGGATTACGGACAAAGATGGAAATGCCCTTTACTATCCGTATCAGGCTTTTATCAACTTCAGTGATGTCCTGTTCTATCAAAATGGAACGGTTGTTCCTGAGTTATCAGCGGCGCAGTGGGCTTATGCCGTTGAAAATATCTCCTGGGAAACAACAAGTTCGGTAGATATCGGTTTGGATGCTAATTTCTTTAATAATCGTTTGCGCTTTACGGCTGATTATTATAACAAGCAGACGAAAGATATGCTATTGGCTTTGGAAATCCCTGATTATGTCGGGTTTGATAATCCGCAGAGAAATACAGGTAAGATGTATACCAATGGATATGACATCGAATTAGCCTGGAATGACCGTATAGGGGATTTGACTTACGGAATTTCTGCTAATTTCTCCGACTTTGTTTCTAAGATGGGAGATTTGGGTGGAACGGAATTCCTGGGAGATCAGGTGAAATTGAAAGACAGTGAATTTAACGAATGGTATGGTTATTTGAGTGATGGTCTGATGCTGACGGAAGAGGATTTAAAAGGACCGAAATTAAATGATAACGTACAATTGGGCGATGTTAAATATAAAGATATTTCCGGACCTGACGGTGTACCTGATGGAAAGATTTCTCCTGAGTATGACCGTGTTTTATTAGGCGGATCTTTGCCGCGTTTTCAATATGGAGGAACGCTGAATCTGGGGTATAAAGGTTTTGATTTCTCTGTTGCAATTCAGGGAGTAGGCAGGCGAAATACCCGTCTATCCTCTGCAATGGTACAACCGCTACAAGCAAACTGGGGGAATACTCCGGCGATTATCGATGGTAAATATTGGAGTGAAAAAAATACGGAAGCACAGAATGCCGAGGCTATTTATCCTCGTCTGACATATTCTAATAGTAGTATAAACTATGCCATGTCAGATTTCTGGTTATTTAATGGCCGTTATTTCCGTTTGAAAAATTTGACATTAGGTTACACATTACCAGCGGAGTGGACAGAGAAAGTAATGATCAAGCAAACTCGTATTTATGTGGCAGCCAATGATTTGTTCTGTATCAGTAAATATCCGAAAGGTTGGGACCCGGAGATGGGAAGTTCTGCTTATCCGATTACTACGTCTGTGTTATTTGGTTTGTCTGTAAAATTTTAAAAGAATAAAAAGATGAAACGTACATTTATCATATTATTAGGATGTTGTTTGGGCTTAAACTCTTGTTATGAGTTAGATTTAAATCCTCTGTCGCAGGCATCCAGCGAAAATTGGTACTCCAATGAGACTGAAATAGAAATGTCGATCAAAGACTTTTATAGAGATGCATTCTGGCCATTGGACAATGAAGATAAGACCGATAATTTTATTTATAGGGAAACTCCCTCTGAAATTATAAAAGGGACCTTCAATGGTCAAAGCGGAGATGTAACAACGTTATGGGCCAATCAATACAAATCTATCGCACGAACGAATACAATTTTGTCCAATATGGATAAGGCGGCAGAGATGGGTATTTCCGAAGAAAAGATAAAACGGTATGAGGCTGAGGCTTTGTTTCAAAGAGCATCTTGTTATGCCAGACTGGTCACTTATTTCGGAGATGTTGTTTACGTGACAAGTGTGGTCGATATTGAAGAGGCTTTTACACTTGGTCGTACTCCTAAATCGGAAATAGTACCGAAGATTTATGAAGATTACGATAAAGCGGCAGAAGGTTTGCCGGAGAAATATACCGGTGTATCTTCTTTGCGTGCAACAAAAGGGGCAGCCCTGGCATTGAAGGCTCGTTTTGCTCTTTATATGGGGGATTGGGAAATCGCGGCTGATGCTGCTAAAAAGTGTATGGATTTAGGACTTTATAAATTGCATGCGGACTATGCCGAACTTTTTTTGACGACTACTAAAAATTCGGAAGAGTCGATTTTCTTGTTACCCCGTTCTATCGAATATAAAGTGACGTTAGGAAACTGGACGGTTATGAATGAGGTATCAAGAAATCCGGGTGGTTGGGGCGCTTTTGCTCCGTCCTGGGATTTACTTGCTGCTTATGAATGTATAGATGGTCTTCCGATAGATGAATCACCTTTGTTTGATCCTCAAAACCCATTTAAAAATCGTGATCCGCGTTGTACGGCGACGATTGTTGAATTTGGAACCCGGCATTTGGGATTTGATTATAATCCGCATCCGGATGCAGTGGAGGTAATGAATTACAATACGGGCAAGATGCAGAAAAACAACGATGCCCGTGTGAATGCTCAGTTTGCATCTTATAATGGATTATTATGGAAAAAAGGAATTGATGAAACATGGCTGGAGAATGGGAAGGATGTTGATCCCGATAAAATAATTATCCGTTATGCAGATGTTTTACTCATGTATGCTGAAGCAAAGATCGAGTTGAATCAGATAGATCAATCCGTATTAGATGCAATTAACAGGGTTCGTGCTAGAGCATATGGGGTAGATTATACAAATATAAGTGCCTATCCGGCAATTACTACAACTTCTCAACAGAAGTTACGTACGATTATCCGTAACGAACGACGTGTGGAATTTGCAAAGGAAGGTTTGCGTTATATGGATTTGGTCAGATGGAAAATTGCAGGAAAAGCATTGACGCGTCCTAATTATGGAATGTTGTATCCGGTAAGCTTATTGCGTGAAAAGATCATAGATAAAGGCCTATGGTTTTGGCCGGATGTTCCGCAGATTGACGAAGACGGTATTCCTGATTTCTCTGCGATGGAAAAAGCCGGACTGATAGCTCCAATGTCTCAACGTATGTGGAACGATCGTCAATATTTATGGCCGATTCCTACGAAGGAAGTTCTTATCAATGAGAATTTAAAACAGAATCCCGGATATTAAATTCGTATAAATAATTCTTATATTGGCTCCTCTCTTGTCTTAATGCGTATAAGCGTTGAGAGGAGCCTTTATTGCTAATTTTATAACAGAAATAAAATGAAGATGAAATTAAACAGTACGATAGGCATATTGACAGTACTATCGATAATGAGTTGTTCGGCACAAAAAGAGTCTAAGAGAGTTCTGGATTCGGTATCCGGTATTTATCCTCGTTTGGCTTATTATAATAATGAAGGAGAATGTGGAACGGGAGCCGTGGTTCCCTGGGCAGACCGGTTATGGGTTATTACCTATGGGCCGCATTTACCTAATGGCTCTTCGGATAAATTGTATGAGGTAACATCCGATTATCGCCAGATTATACATGATGAGAGTATAGGAGGAACTCCGGCGAACCGCATGGTCCATAAAGAAAGCAACCAGCTTTTTATTGGTCCGTATGCCATTGATAAAACAGGTAAAGTTCGGGTGATACCTTATTCGGTAATGCCGGGACGTCATACCGGCAATGCCCGCCATTTGACAGATCCTGCCCATAAAATCTATTACGGTACGATGGAAGAGGGTTTTTATGAGGTGGATGTCAATACGTTGGAAGTAAAAGAATTATATCAGGATGGAAATAGAAAGAAAGGTATAAAGGATGATACGAATGATGTATTGCCGGGTGTACATGGAAAAGGTTTCTATTCGGGACAAGGCGTTGCTGTTTTTTCCAACAATGGAGAAGGTACGGCTGAAGCATTGAAAAAGTTTGATGTAAAAGCCGGTGTTTTGGCTGAATGGAATGGTAAAGACTGGAAAACGGTTCGGAGGAATCAATTTACGGAAGTAACAGGTCCGGGGGGCATTTATGGAAACACGAATCCGGAGACAGACCCGTTGTGGGCTACGGGTTGGGATCATAAGTCTGTTTTACTGGGAGTACGTGATGCGAAGAAAGGTTGGTCTTTCTATCGCCTTCCCAAAGCCAGTCATAGCTATGACGGAGCGCACGGATGGAATACGGAATGGCCCCGTATCCGGAATGTCGGAACAGAATCCAATCCTGATTATCTGATGACGATGCATGGCATGTTCTGGCGTTTTCCCGGTCAGTTTACAGCAGATAACAGTGCCGGTATCCGTCCGCGTTCTGCTTATCTGAAGGTTATCGGTGATTTCACTCGTTGGAACGATCAGCTCGTTTTCGGATGTGATGACTCGGCTCAGAAAGAATTCCTGAATAAACGTAAGGCAAAAGGAAATATAGAAGGTCCCGGCCAATCCAATTCCAATCTGTGGTTTACCTCTTTTTCGAAACCGGATGAATTAGGTCCGGCAACAGCCGAAGGGGCTGTTTGGGCAAAAGAGAGCATAAAGGCAAATGAAGCTTCCGAGCCTTTTCTGTTTGCCGGCTGGGCGAATCGTATCGGTTGGATTAAGAATGAGGGAAAACAACCGGTAACTTTTGCCTATGAAGTAGACGAAACTGGTACGAACGATTGGAAAACAATAAAATCCGTAACTGTAAGTCCGGGAAAGGCCGCCAGTGTTATATTTCCGGCAGAAGATAAAGGAGAATGGATTCGCGTGAAAGCAGACAAGAATACATTGGCAACAGCTAGTTTTTCTTATACGACACCTGATACCCGCTCTGTACAACCCGCAACAATTTATAAAGGTATGGCTTCTGCTGCGGATAAAAATTTAACCGGCGGTTTATTGTACGGACTTGGAGATAACCGTCGTGCTTTGGGTTTGTTGGCTAATACCGTTGTAAATGGTAATACGGTTGAAACCGGTTATTATGAAATGGGCGATAAATTGGAGCTGGTTCGCAAGGATGATGCTGAAACAGCCGGTTTGATCCGCTCAAAATTTGCTATTCCGCAACAAGTTGTTTCAATAGAAAATAGCTCGGTATTAATTGTTGACGACCTGGGACGCAGATGGCGATTGCCATTAGGGGACAAGGCGTATACATCTTTGACGAATGAGGGGCAACTTCGTATTTGTCGCGAAGTGGCAACAGAGCGTGATCTATTTTCCTGTATGGGTACATTTTATGAACTTCCTGCCGAAAATGCAGATGGTTATGCAAAGATTCGTCCTGTTTCTACTCATAATTACCGGATAAACGATTATGCTTCCTATCGTGGAATGCTTGTCCTGACAGGGGTGAATCCGGAAGAAGGAAAGGATAATGAACATGTCATTGTTTCCAACGACAGTAAAGCGGCAGTATGGGTAGGTGTTATTGATGATTTGTGGCAGTTGGGTAAACCGCTCGGAAAAGGTGGTCCGTGGAAAGATACGTCAGTAAAAGCCGGTATCCCGTCTGACCCTTATCTGATAGGATTTTATGACAGGAAAAAGTTAACCTTATCGCATCAGTCTGCTGACGATATTACTTTTACCATTGAAGCAGACCCGACAGGGAACGGGGATTGGATGGAATATATGGTACGGAAAGTGAAAGCGGGAGAAAAATGGACATATGAGTTTCCGGCAGAGTTCCAGGCTCGTTGGATTCGTTTCTCCACAGATGAAGATACAAAAGCTACGGCGTGGCTGGAATATAAATAGACTTGGTAATTGATCAAAGTAAAAGAGTTGTTATGAATAAATATAGTGTATTGATTATCTGTTTGCTTTTGTGCCTGAATCTGAGAGGGCAGGAACAGACGTGGAGAGAAGTCCCGTATTATCTGAAAGGATACGAAGCCGAATACGCAAAATCACCTAAAGAGGCTGCTTTGGCATGGTTTAAGGATGCTCGTTTTGGCTTGTTTATCCATTGGGGACCAGCCTCTTTGTATGGAAAAGGAGAATGGGTGATGTATAATGAAGCTATCCCTTATAAAGAATATGAGCAGAAAGCCCGAGAGTTCAAAGGTGAGAAATTTAATGCCCAGGATTATGTGGATTTGGCGGTCAGAGCTAAAATGAAATACATAACTTTTGTAGCAAAGCATCACGATGGTTATGCCTTATGGGATACGAAAGCTACCGATTATAATAGTGTGGATTATCCTGCACAACGTGATTTTGTAAAGGAACTGGCTGTAGCTTGCCGGAAAGCCGGATTAGGCTTGTTCATTTATTATTCGATCGGTTTGGATTGGCACCATCCTTATTTTTTACCGAGTTCTATGTATAATCCGGCTCGTCCCCATTATAAGGAAATGCCCGACGAGTATGCATTTAAAAAGGTGGAAGATTTTAAACATTATCTGAACTTTGCGAAAACGCAGATTATGGAACTGTGCACGCAATACGGACCGATTGCCGGGCTTTGGTTTGATACAGTCGGTGGTGTATATCAGCATTCCGATCTTTTTAATATACAGGAAGTTTATGATATGATTCATTCAATCCAGCCGCATGCACTGGTTGTGTTTAAAACAGGAGCAAATGGAAATGAGGATTTCATTACAGGTGAAAGAGAAATGGGCTCTTTGGCTTCGGTGTTTAAGAGTGCCGGCTTGCCTCAGCAAGTGCAGGATGCTGCTGATCATTCGTGGGAAAGCAATAAAGGAAAACCGGCTGAATTGAATATTCCTATTCAAACATTGGGATGGGCTTATCATAGCTCTCCGCGACAGAGACAAAAGTCGAAAGATGAGGTTATGGACTTATTGAATTATTGTGCAAAGATAAATGCAAACCTGCTTTTGAATATAGGACCACTCCCTGACGGTACAATTTTGGAAGAAAATGTGAAGACATTGGGTGAAGTTGGTGATTATCTTGAAAAGAATGGTTTCCCGGCATTGAATACAAAAGATTATATGGATTATAGAACAAAGGCTGTCCAACAGATTAATAAAGAGAAAGAGAATCAAACTGCCAGGTAAATGAGATAGGTTGCTTATGGTGAAGTAAAAAAGGAAGGAGAAAGGATCTTCTTCCTTTTTTATATAATTTACAGAATTCTGTTTTGCTCGCTATTTGTCGAAAATGGAGGTGAATAGCATAAATAAAGGTAAGTAATCTTTTAATTCTTTTTTCAGTATTTCAATCGCTTTGCTCTTATATCTTTTTACTGTTCTGCAGGATACCCCCATTATTTCAGCTATTTCTTCAATGCTCTTGTTCTCAAGGCGGTTCAGTTCAAAAGCAAGCCTGTATTCAGGCGGAAGTTTCTCTAATGTTTGATATAGTAGATGCTGCAGTTCCTGTAGTGTATAGAGATCATCTAGGTTATTAAAATATATGGGAATATTTTTTTTGATCGTTGTTTCATATTCTTGTTTATATCCCTGACTACGCAAATAGTTTAAACTAAGATTTTTGACACATGTTATGAGGAAGTTTTTACCTGAAGTGTAAGGAATGATAGTTTTCCTTTTTTCCCAAATAGTAAAAAATACATCCTGAACAATATCTTCGCGTGTTTCCTGGTCGTCGATGTATCGCCTGGCAAACTGGCATAATGAAACATAATACTGTTCGAATAACGAACGGTAAGCTACTTGGTCATCGTTATTGGATATACTCCATAAAAGATATTCTATACTCTCTGTGTCAAGTCTTTCCACTAATAAATATACATTGAATCAGTTTGTTTAGTAAAGCAAAGATAAGAATGAGAAAATATAAACCTTGCTTTTTTGAAAAAAAAATGAAAATAGAGTGTCCCCTTTTTTATTTCTGTGTGTCTATTCATAAACAAAGAAGATATGGAACTGGATAGAAAAGATATAAAAAGATACATCCTCATAGCAAAGGCTATAGATGCAGATATTTGTGATTACGATAATTATGATATTGAGCAGGCTTTTGCAAGAAATCAGAAAAGGATAACGGCTTATTCCTGGAAACAAAAATATCTTAACAACGCTTTGCGTATAGCTGCCATATTGTTGCTTCCCTTTATTTTATCGACAGGTTTCTTATCTTATCTGTATATAAACCGACTGCAAGAGGATAAGCATATATCTTATTTGGAAGTTGTTTCTGCTCCCGGCATAGTTACGCAAATGGAATTACCGGATAAGTCGAAAGTCTGGCTTAATGCAGGAAGTTCTCTACGATATCCTTCTCGCTTTACGGGGGATGAAAGGACTGTTTATCTGTCTGGAGAGGGGTATTTTGAAGTGCAATCAGACAGACTGCATCCGTTTTATGTATCAGTCAACGAAAAGATGAAAGTGAAGGCACATGGAACGAAGTTCAATGTAAATGCTTATAGTGATGAGATGTGGGTTGAAACAACATTGGAAACAGGCAAGGTGGATGTTCTCATTCATAAGCAATCTGTACTGCTGAAGCCAAATGAGCAGGCTTATTATAGTAAATCCGATCAGAAGTTATTGATACGTACAGTCAATGTAGAGGAAAAAACGGCCTGGAAGGATGGACGCCTGGTGTTCAGGAATACTTCGCTTGATGAGGTGATAAAACGGTTATCACGACGATATAATGTCGATATTGTTATGCACCGGAAGACCGATATTGATTATAAATGCAGGGCTTCGTTCTCCACAGAAAGTGTAACTCAGATATTAGACTATTTGAAATTAGTTGCTCCGATAGATTGGAAAATCGCGGAGACTGAACAACTAAAAGATTCATCCTATCCGCGTCAGCGTATAGATATTTGGTTAAAATAAAAAGAAACAAATACCAATAAAGAAAGGAGGTTATATAAGAAACTGGTAATACAAAAAAGACAAGGACAAGTATAAGCGTCAACTTATCCTTGTCCCTTAAATCAAAAAATTAAGTCCGACGCCAATCGGTCCTAATTCGTTTAATTAAAAAATCCAAGTACAAAGTTATGAAAATTCTAAAACAATCCAATGGGGATATCCCCCTATGTATACCTAAATTAGTGCGTGTTGTGAGAATCAGTTTATTCTTGTTATTTATTGTGATGACTCAGTTACATGCAGAAAATTTGTATTCACAGAATACGGTTATTAATTTGAAACTGGAAAATGCTACTGTTGAACAAGTTCTCGATAAAATTGAAAAGGAAACGGAATACTCTTTCCTTTTCACTGATAAATCTGTGGATATTGACTGGACAGTGAATATAGATATTCATGGTAAGAGTATCAATGAAATATTAGAAATTTTATTTGGAAAGACCAATGTAGAGTATCGTATTGTAGATAAACAGATTGCATTGTCTAATAGGAGATTAGTGACAGACAGTGTTAATCAGCAGAAGAAAATCAATGGAAGTGTTATTGAACAGAACGGTAATCCGGTTATTGGTGCTAATGTTGTGGAAAAAGGGACAACAAATGGAACGATCACGGATATGAACGGGCATTTTGTTCTATCTGTTAATCAGGGTGCTGTACTAACAATTTCTTATATAGGATATATAACGAAGGAATTTCAAATTAATGATAAATCAAATATTATTATCTCTTTAGAGGAAGATTCTGAATTATTGGACGAAGTTGTAGTTGTAGGTTATGGTACCATGAAAAGAAAAGATTTGACCGGTGCGGTAGCTGCCGTGAAAGGAGATGATCTGGCAGCACGTAAAACAACGCAATTGTCTACGGCATTGCAGGGAGCTGCTTCCGGTGTATTGGTTACGCGCGATAATAGTGCTCCGGGTTCTACCGCTTCCATCAAAATACGTGGTGTAACGACGATCGGTGAATCGAGTCCGTTGGTTATTGTCGATGGGGTTCCGGGTGATATCAACCAGGTAAATCCGGAAGATGTGGAGAGCATGTCTGTTTTGAAAGATGCTGCTTCTGCCTCTATTTACGGTTCCCGTGCCGCTGCCGGAGTAATTGTGATCACAACGAAACGTGCTAAAGAGAACGATTTATCATTGAATTATAATTTTGAGTATGGTTGGGAAATGCCTACTAAACTTCCTGAATATGTGGGTACCCAACGATTTATGGAAATGGTAAATGAACTGCGTTATAATGATAATAATGCAGGAGGTTGGTATCAGACGTATTCGGAAGATCAGGTCAACAACTGGATAAAGAATAATGCAACTGATCCTGATGCTTACCCTGTAACAGACTGGCAGGATGAAATTCTGAAAAACTCTGCCCCCCGCCAGACTCACTCGATAAATATAGCAGGTGGTAGTAAAGTCGTTCGTACAAAGGCTTCATTCCGTTATGATAAAACAGACGGTATTTATGTGAACAGAAATTATGAACGTTATATGATCCGGGTAAATAACGACTTTAAGATCAATAAATATATTGAAGCTCATCTGGACGTAAATTATAAACGTTCCAAGTCTGAAGAACCACATAGAAATCCGATGGATTTACAATATCGCGCAACTCCGCCTATTTATGCAGCGCGATGGAGTAACGGTATGTGGGGAGACGTCAAGGACGGTGAGAATACGTTGGCTATGATTACGGACGGCGGTTTGAAAACCTCCTGGTATAACCGGCTGGGTGGTAAGGCTGCTATTGATATATCTCCTATTGAAGGCTTGAAGATATCGGGCGTAATTGCACCTACCTATAATTTTGATAAGGTAAAAAGTTTTCGTAAACAGGTTCCTTTTACTTATGCCAATGATCCTAATACGATAAAAGGATATATGAATGGGTTTACAACGACTAAATTGACTGAAAACAGAAACGATAGTTATGATGTGACCACTCAGTTTTTTGCGAATTATAATAAAACCTTTGGGAAACATGAACTTTCAGCAATGGTCGGTTATGAGGACTATTATGCATTTTGGGAAAAACTGAGCGCTTCTCGTGACCAGTATGAATTAACAAATTTCCCTTACCTGGATATTGGTCCTGAAAATCTGAGGGATAATGGCGGTAATGCTGAAGAATATGCTTATCGTTCATTCTTTGGCCGTATAGCATATAGTTATGATAACCGGTATCTGTTGCAGGTGAACTTCCGTCGGGACGGTTCTTCCCGTTTTGCTCCGGATAGCAGATGGGCGAACTTCCCTTCATTGTCAGCAGGCTGGGTTGCCAGTGAAGAACAGTTTATCAAAAATTTAGACTGGAACTGGCTTTCCTTCCTGAAATTGAGAGGTTCGTGGGGTACGCTGGGCAATGAACGTATCACAATGTCGAAGGATAACACAACAGTACAGAACTATTATCCTTACCAATCGGCTTTGAATTTTGGTTCTGCTTTATTTTATAGTGGGAATACTGTAAATTCTTTCCTGACAGCTGCTCAACAGTATTATGCTGTTCGTAATATATCGTGGGAGACGACAGAAACCTGGGACATTGGTCTGGATGCAAACTTCCTGGATGGACGCCTGCATTTTACCGGAGACTTCTATAAGAAGAAAACGAAGGATATGTTGCTAGCTCTCGAAATTCCGAAATTTATCGGATATGATAATCCGAGTGTAAATACCGGAAATATGCATACGACCGGTTATGATCTGGAAATCGGCTGGCGTGACCAGGTGGGTGATTTCAGATATTCCGTATCAGCCAATTTATCTGATTTCATTTCTAAAATGGGAAATTTAGGTGGAACAGAGTTTTTAGGTGAAAAGGTAAAGATGGAAGGCAGCCAGTTTGACGAATGGTACGGTTATCTTAGTGACGGACTATTCCAAACGCAGGAAGAGGTGGATAACTCACCGAAGCTGAATAATAATGTAACGATCGGCGATATCAAATATAAAGATATTTCAGGTCCGGATGGCGTGCCTGATGGCAAAATTTCTTCAGAGTACGACCGCGTATTGCTGGGCGGATCACTTCCCCGTTACATGTTTGGTGTGAACTTATCTGCTTCTTATAAAGGATTTGATATATCAATGATGTTCCAGGGAGTTGGCAGTCAGAATTCCCGTATCAGCAGAAATATGGTTGAAGGATTGAATACGAACTGGGGAGGATTCCCGTCAATCCTGGAAGGTGATTATTGGAGTACCAATAATACGGCGGAACAGAATGCTGGTGTTAAGTATCCCCGCCTGACCCGTAATAGTGTGGATGCCAACATGAGCATGTCTGATTACTGGATGTTCAACGGACGCTATCTGAGAATGAAGAACCTGACAGTAGGTTATACGCTTCCTTCCGTATGGACGAAGAAAATTAGTATGGAATCAGTTCGGTTTTATGCTTCCGGAAGCGATTTATTTTGTCTGAGTAAATACCCGCATGGTTGGGACCCGGAAGTTAGTGCAACAGGCTATCCTATTACTATGTCTGTGTTATTAGGTGTATCGGTTAACTTTTAAATAAGAATGATCATGAAACGAAATAATATAATAATTTGTTTATTCAGTGGCATAACATTGCTTACTGCCTGCCATGACCTGGATTTGAATCCTTTGTCTTATGGTTCGACGGAAAATTGGTATTCGAATGAGACAGAGATTGAAATGGCTGTCAATGAATTATACAGAGATACGTTCTGGCCGTTGGATGAGGAGGGGAATACCGATTGGTCCGATGATAATATTTATCGTGAATCTTTGACTCCTTTCCAAAATGCAACCTTAAACGGTCAGACGGATAAGGTTACAGACCTGTGGTCAAAACAATATAAGGTTATTTCCCGTGCCAATGGGGTCATATTAAAAGCACACCGTGCAGTTGAAGCAGGTGCTTCCGAAGCAAAAATCAACGGTTTTATTGCCGAGGCTCATTTTCACAGGGCATGTGCTTATGCTAAATTATCTTCAAAGTTTGGTGGCATACCTTTGGTAGAAGATGATATAGATATAGAGGCAGGTATGGCAATGGGCCGTACCGATATTGCGGTTGTGAAACAATTTGTTTATGATGAGTTTGATGTGGCGGCAGAAACTTTACCGGTTTCATACTCGGGTGCTCAGAGGGCAACGAAAGGGGCTGCTCTGGCACTGAAAGCGCGTTATGCACTCTATATGGGCGATTATGACATTGTTGTTGCTGCAACAAAGGCTGTCATGGATTTGGGTATTTATTCTTTACATAAAGACTATGGGGATCTGTTTCTGACAAATACAAAGAATGCGGAGGAATCTATCTTTCTGATACCCCGTTCCATTGAATATAATGTGGTCATGAATGTAAGAGGATGGCTACCGAGGAATTCCGGAGGATATGCTGTACCGAACCCGACCTGGGAACTATTGGCCTCGTATACTTGTATTGACGGGTTACCCATTGATGAATCTCCATTGTTCGATTCTCATGACCCGTTTAAGAATCGCGATCCCCGGTTGTCAATGACTATCGTTCCGTTTGGAGAGAACTTCCTGGGTATAGAATTCAATCCTCATCCTGAGGCATTGGAAGTTATGAACTATAAGTCAGGCAAGATGATTAGTAACAATGATTCCCGTGCAGTTGCGCAATATGCTTCTTATAATGGCCTCGTTTGGAAAAAGGGAATGGATGAAAGCTGTCTGGAGAATGCCCACAATATTGATCCTGATAAAATAATAATCCGTTATGCGGATATATTATTAATGTATGCAGAAGCAAAGATAGAATTGAACCAGATCGATCAGTCCGTATTGGATGCCATGAACGAAGTTCGTGCCAGAGCTTATGGTGTCGATAAATCGGCGGTAAGTCAGTATCCGGCATTTACAATGACAAATCAGAACAAGCTGAGATCCGAATTGCGTATGGAAAGACGTGTGGAGTTTGCCAAGGAAGGACTTCGTTATATGGATCTGATGCGCTGGAAGTTGATGGACAAAGTAATGAACAAGAAAGTGTATATGATGCTTTACCCGGCTTCTTTACTTATAGAGAAAGTTGTTAGCCAGGGAGACTGGTTCTGGCCTTATGCTCCGGATATCGATGAAAACGGCCTGGCTGATTTCACTAAGATGGAAAGTGCCGGTAAGATCGCTGTTGTTGCCCAAAAGAAATGGGATGAACGCCAGTATTTATGGCCGATACCGACGACTGAGATTCTGATTAATCCGAATATGAAGCAAAATCCTAATTATTAATCTGCAAGATAAAGGCATTTTATTATTCGTGAAAGGAAGATAAAGTGCCTTTTCTTTCCAGCTATAAATAGTATAAATCAGATAAGCAGAATTGAAGATGGGCAATAGAAGAGATTTTGTAAAGAAAGTAGGAGCGATGGCAGTGACGGCAACGATACCCGGTCTTATAAATTCGGCTCCATTGGTTTCTCAGGAAAAGGTTCTGACATTAAAACGTTCGAAAATAAAGGTCAATGACCAATGGGATGTGATCGTTGTAGGAGGAGGACCGGCAGGTTGCACGGCAGCAATTTCTGCTGCACGGGAAGGTGCCAGAACTTTACTGATAGAAGCTATGGGACAATTGGGAGGGATGGGAACAGCTGGTATGGTACCAGCTTGGTGCCCGTTTTCAGACGGTGAGAAAATTATATACCGGGGATTGGCCGAGAAAATATTCAGAGCTTCCCGAAAAGGAGTTTCCCATGAACCGGAAAATAAACTGGATTGGGTCAGTATCAATCCAGAGTATTTAATGACTGTCTACGACCGGATGGTAACGGAAGCAGGGGCAGATGTTTTATTCTTCTCTCGTTTGGCAGCCGTCGAAATGTCGTCAAATGATACGATTGATGCGATCATCGTATCAAATAAAGCAGGACTTGTGGCTTTTAAAAGTAAGGTCTATATAGATGCGACGGGAGATGGGGATCTGGCAGCCTGGGCAGGTGCTCCGTTTAAGCGTGGATATGGAGACGATGGGGCTGTCCAGAAATCCAGTTTATGTTTTTCCTTTGCGAATGTGGACTCTTATGACTATATGAACGGTCCGGTATTATACCAATGGAAGAATGAAAAGACGCCACTTTATGTAGCGGTTCGTTCAGGTAAATATCCTTTAGTTGATACTCATTTTTGCAATAACCTGTCGGGACCGGATGTTATCCAATGTAATGCCGGTCATATGGATGTTGATACGACAGACCCATGGGCCATATCACAAGCTATGATACTGGGGCGTCGAAAGGCAGGCCAGTATTTAGAAGCCATGAAGGATGTACGGCCTACGACCTTTGCCAATGCTTTTGTCGTAAAAACAGCTTCTTTGCTTGGAGTGAGGGATAGCCGCCGGATTGAAGGCGATTATATTTTTACGGTTGATGACTGGAGGCAACGGAAATCTTTTGAAGATGAAATCGGGAGGAATTGCTATTATATAGATATCCATAGTGGTAAGCATATCCCTGAACACTATAAGAAAGGAGAGTCACATGGAATTCCGTATCGTTGCCTGACACCTAAAGGAATTAAGAATTTGTTGACGGCAGGGCGTTGTATCTCAACAGATGAACAGGCCTTTGGCAGTACTCGTGTAATGCCTTGTTGTCTGGTAACCGGGGAAGCAGCCGGTATGGCAGCCATGCATGCTGTTAAGCAGACTAAAAATGATGTACATAAGATAGATACCCTTTATTTGAGAAAAAGATTGAAAGAAGAAGGACAATTGATCCTGTGATCTTTTATACAGATTCCGAATCATAATAACAGTAAATGAAGATTTTTATGAAACAATGGTGGATTATAATATTATTAATAACGGTCTGTCCTTTGAAAGCGGATAATATTTTTATAGAAGCAGAAAGCTTTGATAAAAAAGGAGGATGGGTACTGGATAATCAATCCATGGGGCAAATGGGATCTCCTTATCTGCTGGCACATGGACTAGGTGTTCCGGTAGAAAATGCTTCAACGGTAATCCAGGTTCGGAAGGCAGGGAAATATCGTGTATGGGTTAGGACCAGGGATTGGGTGAAACAATGGAATAAAACTGGTTCTCCCGGACGTTTTGAAGTCTTATTAAACGGAAAAGCACTGGACGCTACCTTTGGGACGGAAAAAGCCTCTTGGCATTGGCAGGATGGCGGGACAATTATGTTGAAAGTTGGTGATAATCGTTTGGAACTTCAGGATTTGACTGGTTTTGATGGCCGGTGCGATGCTATTTTTCTCAGCTCTGAATTGGATTTATTTCCTCCGGATGAGGGGAAGCTGTTAGCAGTTTTCCGTCGGGAAATGTTGGGTTTACCTGTTGAGCCGGAAGACGGGGGAGAGTATGACCTGGTTGTTATTGGTGGTGGTATTGCCGGATGTTGTGCTGCTCTCAGTGCTGCCCGTCTCGGTTGTAAGGTTGCCCTGATACAAAACCGTCCGGTTTTAGGAGGCAACAATAGTTCGGAAGTCAGAGTCGGACTTTCCGGTATGATTGCCCAGCAACCTTATACGAACCTGGGATACCTGGTAGATGAACTTGGAGGTGTCGGACATTGGAATGCCTGGGAAGCAAAGAGGGATTCGCTGTCTGTCAGGAGCAGACAGATTTTTGGAATATTACAGCGGCATCCGGAAAAGAAAATCCATAATGCAGGTCCGGCAACTAATTATGAAGATGAAAAGAAGTTGTCTTTGTTGCTAAGTCAGGAAAACCTGAGCCTATTTTTAAATATGCAGGTTTTTGATGTCAAAAAAGAAGGAAATAAAATTATTTCTGTTGTAGGACAGGATATTATGTCAGGAAAAGAGTATATCTTTAAGGGCAAATTATTTTCAGATTGCACTGGTGACGGTGAAGTCGGTTTTTTGGCAGGTGCGGACTTTCGTATGGGGCGGGAAAGTAAAGAGGAGACAGGTGAACCCAGGGCTCCTTTAAAAGCCGATCAGTTGGTAATGGGGACGTCTGTACAATGGTATACGGAAGATACTCCTGAGGTTTCAGTCTTTCCCGATTGTCCGTGGGCTATCCGGTTCAATGAGGAGACATGTATTCCGGGATTTCGAGGTGACTGGGATTGGGAGGCAGGTCTTGATAGAGATCAGATTACGGAAATAGAATATATTCGTGATCATGCCCTCCGGGCAGTCTACGGAAACTGGGCATTTCTGAAAAATGAAAGTAAGAGGAAAGAAGAGTTTGCCGGAAAGAAATTGGCATGGGTGGCTTATATCGGCGGAAAACGCGAATCCCGCCGTCTGTTGGGTGATATAATCTTACGTGAGCAGGATTTGCTGGAGAAGGTCCCTTACGAAGATGCGACCTTTACTACCACCTGGGGTGTCGACCTGCATTATCCTAAACCGATTGCTGGAATGGAAGAAGAGCCTTTTCTTTCCTATTGTGATGTGCAGGAAATAGAACCTTATCCCGTTCCGTATCGTTGTCTGTATTCAAGGAATATCGACAATCTGTTTATGGCCGGCCGGAATATCAGTGTGACTCATGTCGCATTGGGTACTGTACGGGTGATGAGAACCGGAGGGATGATGGGAGAAGTTGTCGGGATGGCCGCCTCTCTGTGCAGGAAGCATCAGACCTTGCCGAGGGGAGTGTATGAAAAATATTTACCGGATTTACAAGTGTTGATGAGCCGGGGTGTTGGTAAATCAGGCTTTCCGGAAGCAGGAAAATTAGACTAATGTAAATATATTTATCATGAAAGCATTAATAACATTATTACTATTATTGAGTTTAGGTACGGTAAGAGCCGCCGACCTTTTCGTTGAAGCTGAAAGTTTCAGTAACAAAGGAGGCTGGGTAGTCGACCAGCAGTTTATGGATCTGATGGGATCGCCGTATTTGCTGGCCCATGGTATGGGTGAACCGGTAGACGATGCTTATATTGAAGTTACTTTTCCTGAAAAGGGGGAGTATTATGTATATGTCCGTACATATAACTGGACTTCTCCTTGGAAAAAAGGAGAAGGGCCCGGTAAATTCAGCTTGTCGGTAGGAGGTAAAAAGCTGGCGTCACCGTTAGGAACCGAAGGTACAGCCTGGATGTGGCAGGTTGCCGGTAAGGTGTCGGTGAAAAATCTCAGGACAGTGGTCAAGCTGCATGACCTGACAGGTTTTGACGGTCGTTGCGATGCTATTTATTTTACTACGGAAGAGGGGCGGATACCTCCGTCCGATATGAAACAACTGGAAGCCTTCCGCCGGAAAGCGCTGGGTTTTCCGGATGAAGCGCCGTTGGCGGGACAGTATGACCTGGTTGTTGTCGGAGCCGGTATTGCCGGGATGAGTGCCGCTGTATCGGCTGCCCGTTTAGGATGCAAAGTTGCTTTGATTAACGACCGTCCGGTGATTGGAGGTAATAATAGCTCGGAGATCCGTGTCCATTTGGGAGGACGTATCGAAGAAGGCGTCTATAAGGAATTGGGAGGTTTGCAAAAAGAATTCGGTCCGGAAAAGGGAGGAAATGCCCAACCTGCGGAAAACTACGAAGATCAGAAAAAACTGGATTGGCTGGCAAATGAAAAGAATGTGACTCTTTTCCTGAACTATCGTGCAATCGGCGTAACAAAAGATGGTAATAAAATAACATCCGTTACAGCCCGGCATATCGAAAGTGGTAAAGAACAGAAGTTTGAAGCCCCTCTCTTTTCAGATTGTACGGGAGACGGAACAATAGGCTATCTGGCCGGAGCCGATTTCCGTATGGGACGTGAAGCCAAGAGTGAATTCGGAGAAAGTATCGCTCCCGAAAAGGCCGATAAGATGACAATGGGTGCTTCCGTTCAATGGTATTCCGTAGACAATGGAAGAAGCTCATCTTTTCCGGATTTCAGTTACGGCGTGGAGTTCAATGATAAGAATTGCGAGAAAGTCCTGATGGGTGAATGGACCTGGGAGACCGGAATGAACCTGGACCAGATTAAAGATTTTGAACGCATTCGTGACTATGGCATGCTGGTCGTTTATTCCAATTGGAGTTACCTGAAGAATCAGATGAAAGAGAATACTCAGTATCGCAACCGTAAACTGGGCTGGGTGGCCTATGTGGCAGGCAAACGGGAATCCCGTCGTTTGATGGGGGACTATATTCTGAAAGAAGATGACATTACAAAAAATGTCACCCATGAAGATGCTTCTTTTGCTACGACCTGGAGTATTGATCTGCATTGGCAGGATCCTGCAAACAGCGCCCATTTTCCGGGAAATGAATTTAAGGCGGTAACGAAACATATCCTGATCCATCCGTATCCGGTTCCTTATCGTTGTCTTTACTCCCGCAATATAGATAACCTGTTTATGGCCGGGCGCAATATCAGTGTTACGCATGTTGCACTGGGTACGGTCCGTGTGATGCGTACGACAGGGATGATGGGCGAGGTTGTCGGTATGGCTGCCTCTTTATGTAAGAAATACGGAGTGGAACCCCGCAAGGTGTACCAGTCTTATCTGGAAGAACTCAAAGTGCTGATGAAAGAGGGGGTAAATAAAAAAGGATTACCCAATAACCAGCGCTATAATGAAGGAGGAATATTAAAAGAAAAGCCTGTCGTTAAATAATATCCGGTTGAAAACTACGCAAACCTTTGCGTAGTTTTTTTTCGTATAAGCCGCAGCACTCAATATATAAAAGTTATACATTTGAAGCATTAAAAGCTTAATTCTTAATACAATGAAACTCTATTCTTTATTATTGTGTGCGTCAGCTGCCTGTTGGTTCGGTATGCAGGATATAAATGCCCAGATCACCGAAAGACCTCGTCCCGTCGAATGGGATCACCTGGTTGAAGGCGCCCGGTTTATAGACCGTTTTCTTCCGATGCCGGCGGGAAAACTGAGCAGTGATGTCTGGGGAGCCAAAGATGTCGTTCCACGTTATGTCGATAACGGTATCGAAGACGATATTCGTTCCTATTGGGGAGGGAATATCCTGCTGGGAGAAGATAACCAATATCATTTATACGTTTGCGGCTGGCCGGAGAACTCTCCGAAAGGACATATGTTCTGGCCCAATTCGACAGTTTACCATGCCGTATGTAAAAATTCGGTAGGTCCTTTCATAATAAAAGATACGATAGGTCCGGGACATAATCCGGAAGCCTTCCGGTTAAAAGACGGACGTGTTGTTGTTTATGTAATCGACGGATATTATATTTCCGATGGCCTGAACGGTCCGTGGACTCGTAAGAAGTTTGATTTTGATAAACGCGACCGCCGTATCATAGAAGGTCTTTCCAACCTGACTTTCGCTCAACGGGAAGACGGTTCCTATCTGATGGTTTGCCGTGGAGGTGGTGTATGGATCAGCCAGACCGGGCTTTCGCCTTACAACCAGATTTCCGATAAGCGGGCTTATCCTCCGGTAAAAGGGGAGTTTGAAGACCCTGTTGTCTGGCGTGACCACGTTCAATACCACCTGATTGTGAATGATTGGTTGGGACGTATCGCTTTTTATCAACGCTCGAAAGATGGTATCAATTGGATAACCGATCCGGGAGAGGCTTACCAGCCGGGAGTCTCTTTCCATGAAGATGGAAAAGTGGAGAACTGGTTTAAATATGAACGAATCAAAATCTTTCAGGATAAGTATGGCCGTGCTATCCAGGCAAATTTCGCTGTTATCGACACATTGAAAAACGAAGATTTGCCAAACGATAACCACAGTTCCAAAAACATCAGCATCCCCCTGAATCCGGGTGTATTGCTGACTGTTCTCGATACGAAACCGATTACGGAGAAGACAAAGACTATTCGTGTTAAGATTGCAGCCGAAGAAGGATTTAATCCGCAAACGGATATCGACCTGAACTCTCTTCGTTTCGGTGCATCTACGGAGGTGAATTATGGTAAAGGTTGTAAAGTGCTCAGTACGAAGAATGAAGGAAAAGACCTGGTCGTTACTTTCGATGCGAAAGGAAATGGTATAACCGCAGAAGAATTTGCGCCCAAATTATTAGGGAAAACAACTTCCGGCAAATTACTTTTCGGATATGCCCGTTTGCCCTGGGTGAGTTATAATGATCCGATCCTTTCTGCCCGGATGCCGATCGTGTCACCAGATAGTCAGGATATGAATGTTGTGGTAGAGAATTTCGGTCAGGTGGCATCCAAACCTGCTGTCCTGAAACTGGAATTATTACAGGATGGAAACAGGAAAGAAGTGGGACAGGCAAAGTTGTCTTCTCTGAATCCTTATGGTAAGACGAATGTGTCATTACCCGGTAAAATGAAGTTTGAGAAAGGAAAAGCATACGATTTTGTGCTTACTATCCGGACAAAGGATAATGTGATCTCTACTTTCAGTTATCACTGCGAACCGATTGACAAAATGTTATATTAAGTGTCTTGTAGATAAGCTGTACGAAGGGAGAGCTGACTCGGTCTTTTTTTAAGCGATTGTAGAGCTGATGTTTGTGCTCGATATGTTATGTGAATGGTCGGATGGTTGTCGTAAAGACGGTGTATTGTGTATGGTTGCTATCAAAAAGATCTCCATATGGGTTCTTTGTGTGATTTGAGATAGTTGGAAAATGTGTGATATGTATATCGTTTTAGAATACATGATATGTTTTAAAGCATATGTTTTAGCTCTTTTTTAATCGGTGGAACAAGGCTTTTTTTGCTAATTTAACAAGATTTGACTTGTTGGTGGCTGAAAATTTGACTGCAATAAAAAAATATTTCGTTTTAAATGGAGTTTATATTTGTTTTAAACGAAATATTTTTTGCGTGTAGCGAAGAGTAATTTCGATAATAGGCAAAGATTATGTTAATAAGTGTGTATTTTTATTTTCTGGAAGGAGAATATTGGAAGATATGTGTGTTACTGATAATTCTTGTTTTGTATCATAATATCTATAAAAAAGTGTTATTTGTGACACAGTGATATTTCTGAAATGAAAGGGATTCTTACCTTTTTTTCTTTAGGTAAGCATGAATTTTTTTGTAGGCAGTAGCAATATGTGCCTCCACTGTCTTTTGTGAGATATCCAAAAGGGTTGCTATTTCCTTTTGTTTGAGTTTATCCGAAAGAAACAATCTAAAAACTTCTTTACATTTTTCAGGTAATGAATGGATCGCTTTTTGTATAAGTTCCTGTTGTTCCTGAGCCAGTAATTTTGATTCAGGGTTATTATTATCGGCTATTAATTCGATATGATACAATTCCAAAGGTACTTTTTCCGGCTCGTTCGTTCTCCGTATGTAATGTAATGCCTGATGTTTTACGGAGGTATACAGGTAACTTTCAATATTATCTATTTTATCCAGCGTCTCCCTTTTTTTCCATATAATAAAGAATACGTCGGATACCGCTTCTTCAGCCTGCTCTTTAGACGCCAGGTAATAGAAAGCATGATGGAACAGTTGCTGATAGTACGTGTCGAAAAGCAGACGAAAGGCTTTTTCGTCCCCTTTAGTGATTTTATCAATCAAGGATGATTTTGTGTATCCACTTATTTTGAATTTCATACGTACTGCGTTCTGTGGTTTATCTCGATACTAAAGAAAAAGCAGTTTTTACCGGAGTAAATATACGGCTTTTCTTTTACGTGTAGTTTGTTCTCTGTGTTTTTAATGAAATAAATAGAAGAGTAAAGTTTCTGTAATTCAGTGGAATATATATAATGAATTCGTGATGGACATTTGCTTTTCATAAGGTGAACCTGTTTGTTTATCCGGAAATTCCCTGTCCGGATTGAACATAAAGAAAGCGTGGGAATTGCTGAATATACCTAAATACGAGGTTCTAGACTACCTTATAGACGATATAAACAACATACCCACGCTCTTTATTTGATATATAGGTACACCCATGGGTATACGTACGTATATAACAAGATAAAGAACATGAGCGTTTGTTGTCTACTATCCGTCTATAATGAAATTGTCTAGATTTCGTATTTAGGATAATATCATTAACGCTTATGTTTTTAACATGTGAATGTGCCGCAACGCTATGCTTTTTAAGCACGAAACAAATGTAGATAAAAAAGCCGAAAGGTGTATATCCATAGGTATAATTTTCTGCCCTTTTTATTAAAATGTTAAAAATGAAATTCTTTATTAGGGTTTTTTCCGGAAGCTGTCATCTATATAAGTGAACAGGATAATTATCATAATTAAAAAAGATGTCGGATATAAAAAGTAGAAAAGACGAAGAGATTACAGGACGCATTCGGTTTAAACCGGTTAAAACAGAACCGGATGTTGTCTACGAAAAACTATGGCAGCGGGTAATGAATTCGGATGCGATCATAATGGGCGTTTCTTCTGTATGGAAATATGCGTCGATTGCTGCTTCGGTTGCATTGCTGGTCGTTTCTTCTTTCTTATATAAGATGTATTTGGAACCGAGGCCGTTGGCTTATCTGGAGGTTACTTCCATGACAGGCTCAAAGACACAGGTTTTGTTGCCGGACAGTACTGTTGTCTGGTTAAATGGAAATTCACATATCCGCTATCCGGAAGTGTTTGATAGTGAAACAAGACAAATAGAACTGACAGGTGAAGCGTTCTTTGATGTGACTGAGAATAAAGAGAAGCCTTTTATTGTAAACCTGGATGGCATGCATGTGAGAGTTTTGGGAACGGAATTCAATATCTGGGCAGATCCGGATTCTGATTTGATCGAAACAACACTGGTTGAAGGCTCGGTTGCATTATATAATGATACAAACAGTACCTCGTTACCTGATAAGATTTTGGTTCCGGGTGAACAGGCACTGTTTGATAAGCAGAGTGGAAGTATCGAAGTACGTCCGGTAAGGACTTCTTCTTATACTTCATGGATGACAGGTGACTTCTTTTTCGAAAAAATCACATTCGGAGAGATCCTCAGAGTGCTGGAACGTTCTTTTAGTGTGAAGTTTCATTTGAAAAACGAATCCATAAAAGATGTATTCCTGACAGCACAATTTACGCATAAGGAGTCGCTGGAGGAAATTTTGTCTATCCTTCAAATCTCTATGAGATATAAATTTGAGATAAGGGATAGGGATGTGTATATCAGATAAATGATTGTTGAACCTTAAAAATTAATTGAAGACCATGAACAGTACGTAAGACGGTAAAAAAATTGGGAATGCTACCAACATCCCCAATTTATGCTCTAAGCGCAGATCATTTAAGTAAACGGCAACTACCAATTGCCATAAATAATCAACTAGATTTTGCAAATGTATGAATAAACATTTAATTAGAGTGTTTCATGGGGCAAAAAGCTCTATGAATGAGGGAAATATTTCTCATAAAACACGCGATCAAGTTTTAAAAGTAACGAAATTAGCCTTATTGTTCCTCATTGTCAGTTTATGGGAAGCCACAGCCGCATTGTCCTATTCCCAGGTAACAAAATTGAACCTTGAAATGAATGGAACGATCCTTCAGGTATTAAATTCTATAGAGAATCAGTCAGAGTTTACCTTCGTGTATAAACTGAATGAGGTAAACCTGGATGAGAAAGTATCCGTCGATCTGAAGAACAAATCTATAGATGAAGTATTGGAAGTCCTGCTCCGTAATAAATCGTTGGGATATAAAATAACGGACAGACATATTGTATTATTCAAAAAAGAAGAAGTAAAGCAACAGTCACAACCCATTACGATTGTTACCGGAACGATCGTAGATGACTTCGGCGAACCTGTTATCGGTGCCAATGTCCTGGTTAAGGATCAGGCGGGTATAGGTACAACGACCGATATGAACGGTAAATTTTCTCTGGACCTGAAAGATATCAAGTCACCGGTTCTAGTCATTTCTTTTATCGGTTATACCACGCAGGAAGTGGTTGTCGGTAATAAAACGACATTGAATATTACACTAAAGGAAGACTCGAAAGCGCTGGAGGAAGTTGTTGTGATTGGTTATGGTACCAACTCGAAACGTAACCTTACTTCGGCGGTGTCTACTGTGAATACGGAGAAAATGAAAAACGTGCCGGTAGCCAATGTTACAGATGCATTGGCTGGGCGTGCCACAGGTTTGATCGTTACTTCGGCTGGTGGTGGTTTGAATAAACAGTCTACTGTCTCTATTCGTGGTGGCGGAACACCTATTGTTGTTATCGATGGATTTGTTTCTGAGTATAATGACTTTGTTAATTTAAACTCAGACGATATCGAATCGATGTCTATTTTGAAGGATGCCGCTGCTGCTGCTGTATACGGACAACGTGCCGGAAATGGCGTATTGGTGGTAAAAACGAAGAACGGTTTGAAAGGGCTTCGTGTAGATTATAGTTTTAACCAGAGTTGGAGTGAACCGACTTATTTGGAAAAGAAACTGGATTCATACGAACGGGCATCATTCGATAATACAGTACGTAATCTGTATGGCCTGGAACCTCGCTGGACGGATGAAGAAATAGAAAAATATCGTACGGGATCTGATCCGTATAATTATCCGAATACGGACTGGCAAAAGATAATGCTACGTAATTTAACTCCGGAAACAAAGCATTCACTGGCTGTACGTGGTGGTTCGGAATTTAATAAGTATTATGTTTCTTTTCAGGCATACGACCAGAAGTCGATGTACAAAGCCGATACGGAATGGTTTAAAAGATACAATGTCAGAATGAATGAAGTATCGGAGTTTAAGGATCTGGGATTGAAACTGACATTTGGTTTGGATGGTTATATTTCGACTATGCAAACTCCACGTTCCCAATATTCAACCGGCTACTGGCAAACCTGGGGGCATATCCAGAATCAGGGACCTATGGGATTAGCATATAATAAAGACGGCCAGATCTATGTAGGGTACGACAATCCTGTTGCTGAAGTATCTTCTGAATCCGGTTATTTTAAGTTTGATAACAAGATGATTACCGGTCTTTTTAATGCTGAATGGAATGTATATGGTGTGGAAGGACTGAAGGTAAAAGTGGGAGGTAATTACCGTTATGGAATGTATGATACCAAAGAATGGAACAAGACTGCTCCCCAATATGATTTAGAGGGAAATAAAGGGCCGGATTTTCCTGTTAGCTTGCAATATACAACTTCCAACAATCGTATGTGGACAATGCAGTACTTTGTAGATTACAATCGTTCCTTTTTGGACGAAACGCATAACGTGTCAGCCACATTAGGATATGAACAAAGTTACGCTTTTGGACGAGGTTTTGATGCCAAACGTAAAAATTATATTTTTATGATCGACCAAATGGGGGCCGGTCCTTCTGATACGATGGAGAACGGTGGTAGTGAATGGGAGAGAGGTAGTGCCGGTTTAGTGGCCAGGGCTTCTTATAATTATAAGAAAAAATATTATATTGAAGGGTCCTTGCGTCATGATGGAAGTGACTTGTTCCCAAAAGATCGTCGCTGGGGTAATTTCTTTTCCGGTTCTGCAGCCTGGGCTGTGTCGGAAGAAGGTTTTTTTCAACCGTTGAAGGAACGTAATATATTGAATTTCTTGAAACTTCGCGCCAGTTATGGTCAGGTCGGGATGGCCGATGTCAGTAGGTTTAGTTATTTGACATCTTATGGTTTGACAGAACGTGGTTATGTAATTGATGGTAAAATTGTTCCGACTTTTAGTGAAGGTAATTTGATTAGTGATGACATAACCTGGTATACGATTAATTCTACGGATATTGGTTTCGATTTTAATACTTTAGGCGAACGTTTATCCGGTAGTTTCGACTACTTCTATATGAAAACAACCGGTTATCTGACATCTCCGTCTAATGTAGGGTATGCTGATCCATTGGGATTATCTCTTCCGAAAGTTAAATCAAATGGTGAACATCGCCGTGCCGGTTATGAATTTAATCTCTCCTGGAAAGACCACGTGGGTGATTTCAATTATGAGGTGGGTGCTAACTTTACTTATTTTGACCAGCTTGTAGCTGTAGCCTGGGATGAAGATTTAGCGAATCAAAAAAATCCATATCTAAGACAGGTTCAACAAACGGGATATTATGGTACGGGTTATACCAATCTGGGATATTATCAAAATTCGGATCAGACATTGAATTTACCTCGTCGCGACGGTTCTTCCAATCTGGTTGCCGGTGATATCATTTATAAAGATATGAATGGTGACGGATTTATTGATGGTGCCGACCAGTGGCGTATCGGAAAAAACAGCTTTCCGCGCGGAAACTATGGTATATATGCCAATCTTTCCTATAAAGGATTTTCTGCCAATATCTTATTCCAGGGGGCAACTTCACGTGACATGTATATTGAAGATGTGGTACGTGGACAATCAACCGGCGGTTATACAATGGTGTATCCTTATCAGTTGGATTATTGGATGCCGGATAATACGGATGCTAAATTTCCGAGAATAGCAATGAACTCGAGTGTAAATGGAAATAATAACTATGTTACCTCCGACTTTTGGCTGGTCAACGGACGCTATATTCGTTTGAAATCACTTCAGTTAGGTTACGATTTCCGTTCAGTCTTATTGAAGAACATTAAATGGCTTTATAAATGTCAGGTAGTGTTAAGCGGTCAGAACTTATTTACGATTTCACCTGCTACGAAATATGGCTTTGACCCGGAAAATGGTAGTACAAATAACTATGATTATCCGATGCAACGTGTATATGCCATTAGTTTGAACCTTGGATTTTAATCATTAAATAAAGAATAGACTTATGAAACTAAAGAATATAGTATCATTGGCATCCTTATCGCTTTTACTGGGAGTAGCTTCTTGTAATGTGTTGGATACTCAACCTTTTGAAACGTATGATGAAGCAACCGTATGGGGATCTAAATCGACAGCTGATGCTTTTGTTACCGGAACGATAAGTAATGTGATGTATGGTTATGTGAACGGAAACCAGACTACTTGGGAAGAACGTACAGGTAATGCTGTTCATTCTAACGGAGGAATAGGTTTCGTTCGTGAACAGATAGACCGGTACAGCGATGATGGAGGATTAGGGGATTTCGGGAATATTCGTCGCTGTAATCTGATTATCGAGAAAGCAGCTGAATATACGGGGCAAGGTCTTTCGGATGCAGATTCTAAAGACCTGATAGCGAAAGGCAAGTTATTGCGTGCATTACTTTATTATCGTCAGGCCCGTACGATGGGGCGTTTTGTATGGGTCGATCGTGTGTTGGCTCCGGCTGATACGGCCAGTAATGGAATGATGATGCCTACTACAAAAACAACAACTGAAAGTTATACTTATATATTGAACGATTTGGATGCTGCCATTCCTGATTTACCTACTTCTGTAAAAGCAGGGGAATTGTCTCGTAATATGGCTTATGCCTTTAAGTCGGAAATAGCGTTGCAGGCTGCCGCTTACGAAGCAGACGCTGCAAAAAAGAAGGAATGGCTGAAAGCCTCCATTGCTGCAGCTGATGCTGTGGAAGGTGCTTCTTTAGGAACCAGTTACGGAAATATCTTCAATGAAAAAGATCCTTATTCCAGTGAGATCATTTTTGCTATCTATCGGGATAAGGCCAATACGAATACGGATGCCATAGCACCGCTACAGAATGTGATGCCTAATACCAATAATGACAACCTTGTAAAGAACGGCTGCGGTCCGTTGTTCCAGACAAATGGGGGACAACCCTTTATCGGTTGGTTATGGTGGGCCCCTACACAAAATTTAGTAGACGGTTACGAAGTGATCGATGAGGCGACCGGACAAGGTGTGGTTTGGAGCGAATCGACTCAGTTTAAGAATAATGTAACGCTTGTCCAGGGGGCGGCCCCTGATTGGGCGATCGATCAGGAAAAGGCAGAAGTATTGTTTTATGGAAATACGAAAGGAGATAAGCCTATCAACGAGATTATGTATAGTAACCGTGATGCCCGTTTTTATGATACTTTCGTGTATGATGGGACGACCTGGTGGAATGAAGATATTCATTTAACCGTGAATGGTAACTTGTGGCGTAAGGTAAATGGTGGCTTAGGTCCTCATATGGGATTAACTAATTATTACTGGCGCAAAGGCGTATATAATGTAGAACCTCGTGTTTTGGCTGGAACCCCGACCGATTATCATTATGTGGTAACCCGTTACGGTCGCGTCCTGCTGAACAAAGCTGAAGCGATCTTGTGGTTGGCAGGAATGGGAGAGGGTAACTATGCCGATGCTGTAGCTATCTGTAACCAGACTCGTACTGTTCATGGTAAATTACCGGCTAAACAGGTTAATAATTTGCAGGAAGCCTGGAACTTCTACAAACAGGAACGCCGTTGCGAATTGCCGATGGAGAACGATTATTACTGGACTCTGTTACGCTGGGGTAAACACGGAGGATATGCCAATAACGGCGTAGCACCGGGTGGTAAGATTGCCGGATTTACGGAAATACCTACTTATGTAGAGATTACAAATGATCGTAAATCATTCTATGTCGGTAAAGTGACCCACGGAGACAATGATATTCGTGAATTCCGTGAAGACCGTCGTTATCTGCTTCCTATCCCACAGGGACAGATCGACCGTAATGCTAATTTAGGTCCCCAGAATCCGGGTTGGTAATAGATGATTAATCATTAATATAAATGAAGTATGAAAAAGAATATGATAAAGCTGGTGAAGAATAGTCTGTTGTTAATGCTTGTTTTAGTATGCTCTTCATGTCTGAAAGGCAATTTGGAGGATCTACCTGCATTCGAGGAAGCGAACATCACCGATGTGAAGTTTGACTTCCGCTATAAAGATCCGACCGATGAATGGATCAACGGTGAGCCGATTGTAAAAGTCGTAACCTTGACGGTCGGTGATAAGGTAATCAATACGGAAGCCGGAACGATCACTTGTACGGTTACGGTTCCTGCGGCCGACGGTCCTTTTACCGAAGCGATTCGCAATACGGTAGCACTGACTAATCTTGTGGGGAAATTCAATCTTTCTACGGCTGCGGTTATAGCTCCGCAGGACGGAGCTCCGACATTAGGTACTCCCGGTGATTTTTCTACTACACGCAGATATGTGGTGACAGCTGCTAATGGTACGAAAAAAGATTGGACAATTCAAGTTACTGCTTTAAATAAGTAACTATATTTATACCCTTAGATCTGAAATCCTGAGGCTGTCCGTGTCTCCATATAGATCGGACAGCCTTTTCTATAATGTACTAATGTAAAAATGAAGAAGATGATGAAAACTCATTTTTGGTTCTTGTGTTTTGTATGTTTGTTCGTTAACCATTCATTATTTTCCCAGGAAATTTCGAACGAATCCTGGCGGAATATTACCGGAGAGAAATACGACTGGACGAAAACGATGCGTCCCGAACAACCTTATATGCATCCGTACCATCAGATGCAAGTAATGAAGATCATGTTGTCTTATCCGGATGAAAAGGGAGACCCAGTGCTTTGTTATACCTTCGAGCAGGTCTTGTCTTTGGTTAAACAGATGGATGCTGTAACGAGAGGACTTCCGAAGACATTGTATCTGGTCGGATGGCAATATAACGGGCATGACGATAAGTATCCTGCCTGGTTTGAAGTGAATAATCACTTGAAAAGGGAATGCGATGCCACCGGACGTGAATCATTGTTGTGGCTGGCGAAAGAAGCGAGGAAATATAATACTTATATTAGCGTCCATGTGAATATGACGGATGCATATGAGGACAGTCCCCTTTGGGAAGAATATTTGTCCAAAGGTTTTATTTCCCGGAATACGGATGGAACACCGATGCAGATTGGAGTTTGGAATAACCGTAAAGCCTATCAGGTCTGTTATAAGAACGAGTGGGAGAGCGGCTATGCAGTAAAGAGGATTGATGCTTTGTTGGAACTATTGCCTTTTATTCAGGAAGCCGGATCGATTATGATAGATGCTTTCTTTGTGCGTGACAATCCTTATGAAAAGATTTCGTGGGCGGAAGAAGAAAACTATCAGCGAAGAATATTCCGGTATTTCAGAAGTAGAGGTATTGATGTAACCCATGAGAGTTTTAACCGCTTGCGGGAAGGAAAAGACTTGTTTATCGGTGTAAGTCCGTGGTATTTGTGGTTTGAAGCGACTGAAAGCGATTATATGAAATATCCGGCTTACATGACAACCGGCGGTGCTTCTTATCTTTTTGCCAAGCAATTTCCTGATCTGACCAAAGAACAGCTCCAACTGGGCTTTCTGTTTGGTATGAGCGGACGCGGTGAAGATTGTTTCGGTAATTTGGAAAACGGATCTTTGCCCGATGTCAACTGGATAGATAAATACCGTTACCAGTTCTATACGGGAACGCTGCCCTATGTTTACCTGAACCGTTACAAGCGGGAAAAGTTGGTAGGGAAAGGCGGAAATCGTGTCGTTTACTACAACGACAACCTGGTTGTTTCGCTGAAAGATTCTACCATCATCCACCATGGACAGGTGTTGAGGGATAAGGATGACCTTTTCATGCCGGTCCTTTGGCGTGGCGAACGGGAATATATGGCCTACTCTGTAAAAGGGTATACCGGCAAGTCTTGGCAATTGCCACCCGACTGGTCGGACGTGCAAAGCGTGGATATTTATAAGATAACACCTTCCGGTATCTTTTATAAAAGCAGTGAAGTATGTGCCGACGGATGTGTCCGCCTGTCGCTCGAGCCGGATGAAGCAGTATCGGTAATCCCTTCTACCGGGCGTAATAAATCTGGTTTTTAATATCTTAAAATTCTAACTTCATGAAACATTTATTATTGTATGCATTATTTGTCTATATAGGGATTGGTTGTTGCCGGGATACAGCACTGGCACCCTACACGTATGCAGTGGCTGAGACTCCGTGGAACGAAGCTCTGGGTAACCATCGTGCCGTACTGGCGGTTGACGCTCCGGCTGAAGTGGTCAAGCTATCCTTCGATTGGCGGCGCCCCGATAAGGAGGTGGAGAACCGTCGTTTTCTGATTGTCGATGCGGAGACAGGGGATACGATCCCCAACATCCAGCGACTGGAAGTCAATAACGAACAATGTGAGCTTCTGTTTGGCCCTGTCAAAAAGAAAGGCACTTATTTCTTTTATTACCTGCCTTACCTGGTACAGGAAGGACATGGTAATTATCACCGGGGATATTATCCGAAGGAAGAGGCACCTGACCGGCAATGGCTGGCCGTTACGTCGTCCGGATCTTCTGTCGGGCAACTTCCGGAAGCTACGATCGTCCGTGTAGAATCGCGTACGCAGTTCGACAGTTTCTATCCGATGGAAGTTGCAGCTTCGGCCAGTGAGAAAGAGAGTTACCGGCAAACCAATCCCGGACACTTTCTTGTCTTCCCGGAAGATCGCTCATTGCCTATACGTATGAAAGCAGATGTTCCTTATAAATGGTTGCAAAGTCCATTGCAAACGTCGTTTACCGGGAAAGCCCAACCGAACGAATATTACACCTTCCAGTTAGGTGTGTGGGCTGCAAAAGACGAATTGAAGAGTGTTACTTATGAAACATCCGGCTTGAAAAGTGGAAACAACCTGATTCCGGCGGAAGCGATTACTTGCTTCAATATAAATGGAGTAAATCCGAAAGGAAAAACGTTTACCAAAAAGGTGAGTGTAGCTCCGGATGCCGTTCAACCATTATGGTTCGGGGTGGATCTGAAAGCAGACCAACCCAGTGGTACGTATAAAGGCATCGTTACTTTAAAAGATGAAACAGGATATGCTGTTCCTGTAGAAATAGAACTGAAAGTGTCCGGTAAAATGCTGGCAGACCGTGGCGATGGCGAACTTTGGCGTCATAGCCGTCTGCGCTGGCTCAACTCAACCCGGGGAATCAGTGACAAACCGACTGAAGGCTACACGGCCATGTCGTTGACCGACAACCGTGTTTCCTGCCTGGGGCGTGAGGTGTCTTTCGACAGGCAGACCGCCCTGCCGTCGTCTATCGACTCGTGGGGACAGGAAGTGTTGGCTTCTCCCGTGCGCTTTGTCATCCGTACAGCTTCGGGAGAAAAGAAGCTGAACGGGACGATCGATCTGACGGGGCGATCCGAAGGAAAAATATCGGGTACCTGGAAGGCGGAAGACGATGACTTGGCACTGGCTTGTACAGGCACGATGGAGTTTGACGGCTGGATGAACTATGTCTATACCATCACTCCTAAAAAAGAATTGCAGATTGAAGACATCCGTCTTGAGATACCGATGAAAAGCGAAGCCTCCTCTTATTTCATGGGATTTGGTTTGCCTGGGCAGGAAACCCCGGCTAATTATTCCGGAGGGTGGGATAATCAAGGAAAGACGGTACACGATTTTGCCGTTTCCATCCCGACTAACAAAGGAGCTTCGTGGCTGTGGCCTTTCGACAGTTTCTGGTGCGGTTCCGAAAAAGCTGGTATCCATTGCGAACTGCGCGGGGCAAGTTATACCGGTCCGCTGTTGAATCTTTATCGTCCGGCTTATCCCGAAAGCTGGTATAACAACGGCAAAGGCGGTTTCCGTATCAACCGTAACGGTAACCTGACAACGGCGACGGCATACAGCGGTGCGCGTACTCTCAAAACCGGCGAAGACTTGACGTTCGATTTTTCTTTGCTGCTCACCCCGGTAAAGAAAGTAAATAGCCGCAGCCAGTTTACCAACCGGTATTACCATAATGGGGGTGCTCCCAGACCGGAGGCTAAAGATGTGGAGACGGGCATAAAGATCATCAACGTGCATCATGCCAACGACCTGAATCCGTTCATTAATTACCCGTTCATGACAGCCGATTCCATCAAGGCTTTTGCGGATGAATGGCATGGCAAGGGTTGTAAGGTGAAATTGTATTATACCATCCGCGAGTTGACCAATGTTGTCCCGGAAATCTGGGCATTGCGCAGCTTGGGCGATGAAATCTTGCAAGGCGGTAACGGGGGCGGTTTCCCTTGGTGTCGCGAACATTATGTGACCGATTATACTCCTCAGTGGTACCAGCATTTTGATAAAGGAGAGAAAAGAGGTGTCATTGCCGATGCATCTGTCTTGACGGCAACAGGCGATTCACGTTGGTACAATTACTATGTGGAAGGATTGGCATGGTTAGTGCAGTATACCGGCATCGATGGGTTGTATCTGGATGATGTCGCTTTCGGCCGTGACATGCTGAAACGGATGCGTCATGCGATGGAAGAGGTGAAGCCGGGTTGTATTATCGACTTGCATTCGAATACTGGTTTCTCACGTGGACCGGCTACCCAGTATACAGAGTACTTCCCTTACGTAGACAAGGTATGGTTTGGCGAAAGTTTCATGTATAACGAAATGTCTCCGGCAAACTGGCTGGTAGAAGTCTCCGGTCTTCCTTTCGGCTTAATGGGGGATATGTTGCATGGTGGAGGTAACCAATGGTTAGGAATGCAATATGGCATGACGAATCGTTTACCTTGGTATACTGAAGGTGTTGTTGGTAATCCGCGGCATGTTTGGAAGCTGTGGGATGAATTCGGGATCATGGATGCGCAGATGATCGGCTTCTGGGAAAAGAATCCGGTTGTGACCGTTTCGGATAAAGATGTGAAAGTAACGACGTACGTGAATAAAGGCAAGACACTGCTGTCGATCGGTAATTATTCCAGTACGAAGAAGCAGGTTAAACTGAATATCGACTGGAAACAATTAGGCCTGAATCCGTCGTCTGTCCGTATGCAGGCTCCGGATATTACCGATTTTCAGAAAGCACGGGAGTTTACGACGACCGATCTGATTCCTGTCGATCCGAAACGCGGATGGCTGATCCTTTTGAGTGAATGACTATTATTTTGCACCCGATTCATAAAGTTTGAATTTTATCATGAAAATATCTTTGTATGTACTTACAATTCTGTTTTGTCTGTCTTGTTGTACACAGAACAAACTAGAGGAGATCTCTATCCAATTGGATAAAGAAACTCTGAATCCGGTACGTAATCCCGGGGAAAAGGGAACCCTTCGTGTTACCGGTCATTATTCTAATGGAAAGACATCCGATCTCTCCTTATCCGATATCGCTTTATCCGTACGTACAGTCAGTGCCAGTGGAAATGTCGAGGTTGTCGCTTTATCCGGTGATCAGTTAATCCCGAAGGATGGCGGACTGGCTGAAGTGACTGCCGTCTATCAGAAAGACGGTGCCACTTATCAGGCGAAAAAGAGAGTCGTTGTTGCCCCTTATTATCGTGATTACCACCAGACCCTGGTGTTGAAACTTTTTATGGGGTACGATGGCGAACTGAATGAACCTGATCCGAACAACGTGATTTTCCAAAAAGAAGACCCGTCCCGTCTCTGTACGTTCGCAGAAGCATTGGACGTCGTAAAACGGGTAGATCACCTGACACGCGGCATTCCTAAAATTATCTATCTGGTCGGTTGGCAGCGTGGTGGTCATGATCATCTTTATCCCGACTGGAGCATTGTCAACCCTAAGCTGAAACGCGAAGAAGATGCTACAGCTCTCGAAAGTCTCCGTTGGCTGATCCGTGAAGCACGTGCTTATAATACGACTATCAGTCTGCACATCAATATGGTCGATGCTTTCGAGGAAAGTCCTCTTTGGGATACTTATATCAAAAATGATATTATTGCACGTGATGTCAATGGAAACCTGAAATCCATCTGGGAGTATGTCAAAGGACATAGAGCTTATCATCTGAGCTATACGAAAGAGTGGGAGAAAGGCTTCGCCAAAAAACGTATCGACAACCTGATCAAGATGGTTCCCGAACTAAAGGAAGGCCATACCATTCATATCGACGCTTTTATGGCTTACTGGCAACCGGAAAACCGTCCGTTAAGTCCTTGGCATGCCAAACCGGAGAACGGAGGGATTGATATGTATAAAGAGGTAGAAACACAGCGGAAGATCTTTAAATACTGGCGCGAAAAAGGGTTCGATGTTACCGGTGAAGGTATTTTCTGGGCTCATCCGGCGGGAGAAGGTTTTGTCGGTTTGCAACCTATGTCGTGGTGGTTTCCGGCGGATATAAACTTCCAGATGGTAGTCCCCGAACGGTTATCGGCAAGGGGACGGACACATCGGGACGGACAAGGTGATTTTCGTTTCGGTTCCAGTATGCAAGGTGAAGAGATTTTTCAGAAAGACAAGGATAATCTTCCCGGTTTCCTGTCTCAGTTCTGTACGATGACGTTGCCCTGGTATTATCTGAGTCGTCTCGAACGTGTTGCTTTTATCGATGACGCATTGTATTACAGTGATGGTGTCGTAGCCCGTGTGGAAAATGGAAAGAAGATCATCCGCAAAGGCGATTTTATCCTGCGTGAGAACGACAACCTGTTCGTTCCAGCCCTTTGGAACGAGAACGAGATTATTGCTTATTCTGCTGACGGATACGAAAACCGCAGCTGGCGGATGCCGGAAGGTTGGGAAAAAGTCAGCTCAGTGGATATATATTCCATAACTATGAATGGTTCGACATTGAAACAATCCGCAGTGCCGGTGAAGAATGGCCTTCTTATGCTGACGTTGGAGAAAGAGGAAGCGGTTTCGATTGTTCCGGCAGGGATACCGTTACATTAATTCTATAAAAATAATCCTTGGATTATTGCAGAATGATTCAAGGATTATTACTTTTGTAAAATCAAATAAATCAGTATTAATATAAAAAATCTTAGCTATGACAAAAGAAGAGAAGGAGGAGCTTATCCGACAGAAAGAGAACCTGAAATTATTATTTGAATTATCTAAATTCTTACCTACAGCAGATATGCAGGCCGATTTTGAACTGTTTAAAAACATGACGCCCGAAGAACGTGCGATGTTTCAGGAAAAGCGGGCACAGAAGATAGAAGCGATGCCGGGCGATGAGAAAATGATTTTTACTGAAGCTACAGAAAAAGGGTTGAAGGCTATAAAGTCAGAATTACAGGATGTTAAGTTGGCATTGGAGTTAGGGGACGTTGCGAATGCTTTATCGTTGAGTTATATTGCGAAAGAGTATTTTGGTAAAAGTAAAACCTGGCTTTATCAACGTTTAAACGGTAATAAAGTGAACGGAAAACCTGCCCGGTTTACAGAAGATGAACGGAAACGCTTTGCAGCAGCTTTACTGGATTTGAGTAAAAGAATCAATGAAACAGCACTTAAATTTGTATAGTTTAAAAGATTGTTTTGATTATCCGGCTGATTATTCACTTGCCGGATAATCAAAACTGCATCTTATTAAGTTCCGAACCGCGAAGTATCTACGGATTTCACCTTTTTCTCTTTGTAGCCGCCGAAGCTGTAACGGAGTGTCAGGGAGACGGAGCGTATATCCTGGAACAACTCCATCCGGCTCTTCTGTCCTTGTTCGTCGATATGGGTGAGAGGTTTCTGGCTATTTAGCAGGTCAGAGCCTTTAAGCGTCAGGCGGAGTCTCTTTTTGGGGAGTGTCCATACCAGTGCGGCATCGAGGCTATACAGGGGATCGATGTCGTAAATGCCTTGGATCGCCGGCGAACTGTAATCGCCGCTGATGTCGAGCGAAAGGTTCTTGTCGCGCGTCAGAAAGATCGTATTTGTCAGCATTGCCCGCCCGAACAACTTCTTTCTGTCGAAGTTGATATCGACCAGCGTGCCTTTGTCGTGGATGCTGAACCCCATCAGCGTCAGTCGCGAACTGAGCACTTCGCCGGCACGAAAAGGAACAACGGCCATCAGTCCGTACATCGTATGCGTATCCAGGTTGATGGAATGGAAGACCGATTGCAGACGGTCGTGTTGCTGATACGACATCTGCTGTATCTTGTCGGGTTGGAAGTTAGCGAAAGCCCCCAGTACATATTTATTCTTTATGACATATGTCAGTTGCATCGAATAGTTCAGTTCCGGTTTCAACTGCGGATTACCTTTTATCACGCTGTAGATATTCATATAATAGGTATTGGGAGTTGTTGCCCAATAGGAAGGATATTTTCTGTTACTCGACAATGAGAACTGTAACATATTCGAACGGTTGATCCGGTAAACGGCGGAAAGCGACGGAAACAAGTCTGCCTGATCCCATAACGTACCCTTCTTTCCGGCAGAATCGACTGAAGCCTTGTAATAACGGACAGCCAGCGAAGCATTCAGTGTGAATTTCTTTCCGAACGAACGGGAGAAACCGCCGAATATACCCGCCGAATGTTCTTTTTGTTTCATATAGAAGGTCCCTTCGCTTTCTTTTTCATTATTCAGAAGGGCGGAAGCCTCATTGGTCGTCCCCGATAAGGAGGCTTCTGCCCCGTAAGAAATCTTCCATCCTTCTCCTACGACAACGAAGTGGTTGATATATATATTAGCTCGTTGTGATTTTTGCTTGCTCTCGTTGCGTCTGTCCTGGTCGTTGCTGTCTTCAAAATTATTAACCAGGTCCTGCAAGGATTTATCTTTGTATAAGGTGTAGTCGATGCCGGCATTCAGGTTTTTATGTCCGTTGTAGTCGATCCGTGTGCTATGCAGAAACGAAGGACCTGTAGTCCGGCTGGCCGTATTAACGGTTTCGATACCCTTGAAATCAGTCTGTCCGCCCCTCAGGGATACTGGCTTGTCTTGTACATATTTTCCTGTATAGGTGGCCGACAGCTTGTCTTTATTGCTGAAATCATATTCGAAGGCACCCCGCAGGTTATGGGAGATGCCTTTGTTTTCCGACCAGTTCTTTTGCAGAATATCGTATTTTGTACCGTTCACGGTCGGTTCTGCATGCATATCTTCTGTCGAACGTCCGTGACGGTAATTGGCCGAGTAGGAGAGGTCGGCGGCATACTTCTTTCCGGTATAGGACAGATTCATCAGTGCTGTAGGAGAAAAATACCAAGCCTGTTTTCCTGTCAGCGATATTTCTCCTTTCAGGATATCCGCCAGGCTCCAGTCGTTCTCAATAACCACATTGATCGATGCGCCCCTTACGCCGTATTGAGGTGGAGTGCTGTACATCACTTCTATCTTTTTTACCTTGGACGAAGGAGTTGCTTTCAGCATGTCGGCCAACTGTTCCGATGTCATTGAACTTTTCCGGCCGTTGATGATGATGGTGGTTTCCGAGGTACCGAGCAGAGAGATATTGTCGCCGCTCTTGCCCACTCCCGGCAGTTCTCCCAATATATCGAACGCATTATCCACCGGTTTGCTTTTTATCAGGTTGGGAATGTCGTATTGCAGTTTTCCGTCGGTCATCTTTACCAGCGGCCGTTCCGCTTTGACGAATACTTCCGGCAGGTTCAACGTGATGCTGTCGTTGACCAGGATGGTTTCGCTACCAGTCTGTTTTTGTGCCAGCATTTGTGTGGGAAGCGAGAGTAAGCCGGCTATCGGTAATAAGTAATAGATTCTTTTCATGGCCTTTTGTTTTTATACGAAAGGTAGGGAGGACGCCAGTGATTACCAAAAAAGGCTTTCATTTGGTAAGACTAAATAACATTCGGCGAAAACTGTGTTATTTTGATTTAAAGCGGGAAGCTGCATGGCGGAGATTCCTTATATTTGTTTGCATGAAATCATCGTTCAAGTATATCATTCTCTTGGTTATTCTGTCTTTGTCGGGAATCTTCGTCTACCAGTTGTTCTGGATAAACGGATTATACCATTCCCTGCAACAGCAGAACAGAGAGTACATTATGCAGGCTATCCGCAATGCCGACCATGTCGAACTGTTTAGTCGTGCTGACTTTATCAGCAAAAAGACGAATAAGCAACGGGTAACGATATCGCAGGCCGATGATCGGGGAGGAGTTGCCCTGACTACCCGTTTTTCAGATAAAGATTCGGTCATTCAACCGGTCAGCATCATAGAGAAGAAGGCGTCTCTTTCTTATGCAAGCGGAGTAGAAGAGGATATGAAGAAAGTCCTGCAAAGCTACTCCGTCAAAGTGGGCGACGATTTCAAGTCATTGGGTGAGCTGGGTTTACAGATGCAGCGTAGCCTTCATGAAATCATCGACACGATCTCTCCTGTTAATATAGCAAAGTTCGATAGCCTGCTGACAGTTAATCTACGGGAAAAGAACTTGAACCTTCGCCATTTCACGGAAATACGTCTGCTTACCGACAGCACGGTCATTGCCACTTCCGTCCCCGAAGGAGAAGATTTGTCACGCTATCACCTGTATACCTGGAAATACACTACTTTTACTCCAAGAGCTTTCTATGTCTATGTGGAATCCACCCGCATGGCTTCGCTGGCTGGTATGACGGGGATTCTGGTTTCTTCTTTCCTGATTCTGCTGATTCTTGCTTTATCGTTTGCCTATATGATTTGGTTTCTATTCCATCAGAAGACAGTGGAACAGTTGAAAGATGATTTCACGCATAATGTTACTCATGAACTGAAAACACCGATCGCCATTTCGTATGCCGCCATTGAATCTATTATCCATTATAACCTGCTGGATAATAGAGAAAAGGCTGATAAATATCTGCACCTTTGCCATGAGGAACTGGAACGCCTGGGCGGGATGGTGGAACAAATCCTTTCGCTCAGTTTAGAGAAACGGAAAGATATCCGTCTGGTGATAGAAAAACTGTCTTTGAATGATTTGATAGCCAGGCTCGTGGAGCAACAGAAGATAAAATCGTCCCGCTCTTTCCGCATTCGGACAGAGTATCAGCCGGAGGAAATCACGTTGAGAGCAGACCGTATCCATTTGTACAGCATCATCAGCAACCTGGTGGATAATGCCATCAAATATGCGGATAAAGAACCGGAAATAACGATACGGGCGGTGGCGACGGAGGGAAAGACACAGATACGGGTACAGGACAATGGTCCTGGCATCCCCGAAGAATACCGCCGCCATATTTTTGATAAGTTCTACCGCATACCCTCTGTCCGTCAGTCACCGGTGAAAGGCTATGGCATCGGACTGTTCTATGTGAAGACTATGGTGGAGAAACATGGTGGGAGCGTCACAGTGGAATGCGAACCCGGTAAAGGCACCTGTTTTATAATTACATTACCTCAATAACCTGAGATTATGAACATACTATTAGTAGAAGATGAAGTCTCTTTGGCAATGATCGTAAAAGATGCCCTGGAAGAGGAAGGTTACGAAGTTGCTATTGCCCGCGACGGTCTGGAGGGGCTCGAACAGTATTTCAAGGAGCATCCCGCATTGATCATTGCCGACGTGATGATGCCGGAGGTGGACGGCTTCGAGATGGTTCGCCGCATTCGCCGGATGGATAAGGAGGTGCCCGTACTGTTTCTGAGTGCCCGTTCTTCGGTGGACGATATCGTGTTCGGTTTCGGGCTTGGGGCAAACGATTACCTGCGGAAGCCTTTCAGCCTCCGTGAACTGATTGCCCGGGTGAAGGCTTTGACAGTGAAAAGCCAGTCTGAACCGGTAGCCGTTATTTACCATGAACTGGGACTTTACACCTTTTATCCCTCTACCCAGACTTTGCAGATCGGCGGTGAGGAGATCGAACTGTCATTCAGGGAGTCGGAGTTGTTGCGGCTTCTTTGCGAGAGCGGAACTTTGCCGGTCGATACGAAGGATATCCTGCTGCAACTCTGGGGTAATGACAGTTTTTACAATACCCGCAGCCTGCATGTATTTATCACCAAACTACGCCATAAATTAGAGAAAGACCCCCGTATCAAAATATTGAATGTACGGGGGATCGGATATAAGCTGGTCGGCGGACGGCTCTGACTTTTAAAGGCTTATCACTTTCCCTTCTTTCCTGCTTCTTTCTGCCGCAAAGGCTATCAGATGGCTTTCCAGCGATTCGTCGAGTGGTGTGCTCATCAGGCTGGCATCCTGGCGGCGGATGGCTTGGATCCAGTCGCGGATCATACCGGCATCACCGCCACCGTGGCCTACGCCTTCGTAGTTGAGGGCGTCTTCGGCATTGGCATTGTATGTTTTTGAAACGCCGGTGGCGAAGTCGGTGTGGGTGAACTCTTCCATGTCGCCGACGATATCGCCACGCGTCCCCATGATACGGGTACGGCGGCCACCATACGATGTGAAAGCCTCTATCGAGAAGTTGACCGTTACGCCGCCTTCAAATTCCATCAGCATCATATAATGATCGGGCTGGTTGTTCTCGCAATGGTAGACGCATTTGCCATACGGTCCTGTTTTCAGGTTTTCGAGGATGACGTCGCCCTGTTTGTCCGGGTCTTCCGGCAGGTCGAATACGTATAGCCAGGTGCGGTCGCGGTAGTAGATTTTCAGGGCGGAGAAAGGACAGGTCGCTTCTGCCGGACAACCATCGGTACAACGGGCCGGAGCACCTTCGGGGGCGTTTTCCGCCTTAAAATGCGCCAGGTCACCGAAGGCTACCACTTTCTTACAAGGCTTGCCGATGATCCAGTGGAGGATATCCAGGTCATGACTCGATTTGGCAAGGACCAGCGGCGTACTCGCTTCTGCGTTGCGCCAGCTTCCGCGCACATACGAATGGCTCATATGTACATGTTCTATCGGTTCGAAATGCTGGATGCTGACCAGGTCGCCGATCGCTTTGCTGCTCACCATCTCTTTCAGCATTCCGAAATAAGGCGAGTAACGGAGCACATGCGTCAGACCGACGATCTTTCCTTTTTCTTTGGCATAGGCTACCAGGCGACGGCATTCCTCGTCTGTCTGTGCGATCGGTTTTTCAAGGAGGATATCATATCCCAGGTCGAGCGCTTTCATACAGGGGGCATAATGCAGATGGTCGGGGGTAGCGATAATGACGGCATCGGCAAACTTGGGACGGCTGAGCATTTCTTCCCAGGTGGCGACACGGTTTTCCCGGGGTACATGGTATTTGTCACCATATATGTTGCGGCGCAGTTCCACCAACTCGGCAATGCCGGTGATTTGCAAATCTTCCGGGTGCTCCAGTGAATAATCGCCGTACAATTTTCCTCTTCCGCTGGCTCCCAACACGATGGCTGTTACGGGAGTGGTCTTCTCTGTGTTCATGATCTAAGATGATTATAAGTAAATATTCCCCAAATATAGGATAAAATCTTTATAAATCGTTCACCTGTTATTCTTTATCGGTCTTTGCCATTAGTTGCAGCCAGAGGAATAAGGCTCCCGGTACCATGATGATCGCGGCAGATGCCAGTAAGGCGATCCTGAGCGAATACATATCGTTCAGCCAGCCGATGAACGGAGCGATGGCGGCAAACATCAGGCGGATGATAAAGTTACGGATGGAAAGGACGGTGGCACGCATCTCCGAAAAGGTCATCTGGTTGATGTATCCTTTTAATATCGGGGTGGCAAAGCCTCTTATGATATAAAAAACGAACAGGATGGCTAGCCCTGCGTAGGTCAGGTTGAAGGCGAGTGCCACGTAACCGCCTGCCACGAATGTCAGGATCAGAATGCCCATCTTTTTGGGACCGAAATAGCTGTCCACACGGTCCGAATAAAGAGCGGCGATCCCTACGGTCAGGTTCAGCACCGTCCAGATTACGCCGAACCACGAAGTGGGTGTATTCATATACATCAGGTAAGGTTGTACGAACCACGCCATGGTGAGTGTGGCAGCTCCGATAATCCCTGAGAACATAATGTTGTAGCAGAGCCTTTTATTAGTGACCAGCGAGTACCTGATGATCCGTACGATCTCCTGTACAGGGCTTTGCACCTTACTTTTAATATTCAGTTCCTGCAGGGCGAAGGCTGCCGGAATACCGCTGAATGCAATCAGTGCCTGTGCATAAAACGGATAACGCAGCGAGTAAGCCGCCAGCAATCCGCCGAAAATACCGGCAATGGCTTCGGCAAAGTTACCGATCATGGTGATACGCCCTTCATAACGCAGATAAAGGTTTTCCTTCTTATATTGGACTGTCGTATCGTACAGCAAGGCGGAGTCTGCCCCGTTGACCAGCGTTTGCCCTGTTCCCAATAGTATTTCGGCTATGACAAAGGCGGCGAAGGTAGAGGTGAAGGAGTAACAGAGATATCCCAAAAAGAAAAGAATGCATCCGAGTATGAGGCATTTGCGTCGTCCCCACACGTCAGCCAGATATCCGGAGGGTATCTCGAGTGCCACGGCTGCGATTGAATAAACGCTCTTCAGTATAAATACATCCTGCAATCCCAGTCCGTGATCTTCATAGAAAAGCACGATGATTGGCATGACCAGGGTGAACCATTTGGATAGTTTAATAATGTATAGCGCAAGTATGTTTCGTTTCATCTTGTCCGGAAATCTATCTTTAATCGTTGGGCAAAGGTACGTATATTATCAGTCTTGCGTCTTACAGGGACGAACCATTTTTCTCCCGGCGGTTTGGAGTAGTCCATGTGAAATGTTAAATACAGGTATGTATACATTCATCTTCTTTGCTTTACGAATGTAATGTGTGTTTTACGAATTTGTCGTAATATCCTTGCTTCTTTGAAATATTATCTCTTTATTTGCGCTATGTTGTATTAAATTCAAAGGGATTATGAAAAGGATATGTTTATGTGCAGTGACAGTGATGTTGGTTGTGGGACTGAATGGATGTAAGAATGGAGCAAAGAATGAAGGCCCGTTGCCTGTATTGGATTTTCGTGCGGATATTCCGGACAGGGAGGCCGTTTTGCAGGATTTGGGAAAGGTACGTTATTTCCGTCTGCAAACGCCTGAAAATGTGTTGCTGGGCGACCAGATGAAACTTATTCCCAGTGAAGCCGGGTTGTTCTTTATCGGATCTTCTACCGGCGACGTGATCGGTTTCAATAAGAAAGGCGAGATGATCAGCCATTTTAACCGCAAGGGGCAAGGCGGTGAAGAATACGCCCGAATACGCCATATCCTGTATGATGAAAAACGCCAGGAACTCTTTTTAGATGGAATAACCCAGATGCAGGTTTATGGTTTGGACGGGACTTATAAAAGGTCTTTCAGTCTGCCGGATTCTTTGCAGATGGATGTAATCGAATCGCTGGATGAAAATGCAATGGTCTTTCTGGATATGAAAGGCGCTCTTTTTGTGAAAGAAGGTGAGACCGCTAAAATAGATGATAATCCGGAAGCAAGTAACCAGCCTTATGTCCTGATGGATAAGGAAACCGGAAAGAAGATCGAACGTCTGCCTATCGTCTCCGACAATCGTTATCGCAGTATGATCGTAACTACCCGCGACGGACGTCCCTTTATTCTGCTGAACCGTATGAGAAACCTGCTATCCTGCGGCGACGGAGGATGCCTGATCAGCGAACCGGCCGCCGATACGTTATATCAATTGTCGCCCGACCGCCAACTGAAACCTGTCTTTACCAAACTGCCGTTATCGACAGAGAAAGATGGAAAGATCGCTTGCGAGATCCGGGCATTGACTCCGAATCAGATGCTTGTCAACGCTGTCTTCCTGAAAGATGAAGGTCAAATGAAACTGCGTGACGAACTCTATTTATATAATGTGGCAGAAAACTCTTTCTCGCATGTCAAGCTGACAAATAAAGACTGGCAGAACGGCGACATGATGAACTTTGTCTTCAATAATAACAAGCTCTATTATACCTTATATCCTTTTACTTTGCTGGAAGCAATGGAAAAGAACGAACTGGGCGGAGACCTGCTGGAGATAACCAAATCATTGGACGAAGACGAAAATTTGATCCTTATGGAAGTAAGTCTCGATTGATTTGGCGTTATTATTTATTGTCAGTTAGTAAAAAAGTTATTACTTTGCGACAGTTTTACACTACTAACAATTAAATGATAACAAACTGATACCATGATTTGGAACGAAACTATTGAATGTATGGACCGCGAAGAAATGCGGAAATTACAGAGCATCCGGTTGAAACGGGTTGTCGAACACGTTTATCATAATACTCCTTTCTATCGCAAGAAAATGCAGGAGATGGGTATTACTCCGGATGATATTCAATCAATTGAAGATATTACCAAGCTGCCGTTTACGGTAAAGCAGGATTTAAGAGATAATTACCCGTTCGGACTGATGGCTGTGCCGATGTCCGAGATTGTTCGTTTGCATGCCTCTTCCGGTACGACCGGAAAACCCATTGTTGTGGGATATACCCGTAAGGACTTGTCGATCTGGTCGGAAGTGGTGGCACGCTGTCTGACGGCCTATGGCATTACAAAGAACGACTCTGTGCAGGTTTCCTATGGATACGGTTTGTTTACCGGTGGACTGGGTGCTCATGGAGGCGTAGAAAATATCGGTGGTACCGTAATTCCGATGAGTAGTGGTAACACGCAGAAACAGATTCAGTTGATGCACGACTTTGGAGCGAAAGGTCTGGCTTGTACGCCTTCCTATGCACTGTATCTGGCGGAAACGATCCATAACTCGGGCATTCCTTTGGAGGAATTCCAACTGAGGGTAGGAGCGTTCGGCGCGGAACCCTGGACGGAAAATATGCGTAAGGAACTGGAACAGAAACTGAATATTAAAGCATATGATATCTACGGATTAACAGAAATCTGTGGTCCCGGTGTCGGTGGCGAATGCGAATGCCAGAACGGTACCCACCTGTGGGAAGACCATTTCTTCCCGGAAATCGTCGATCCGGTCACTTTGCAACCTGTGCCTGAAGGTGAACAAGGCGAGTTAGTATTCACCACCCTGACCAAGGAAGGCATGCCGATGATCCGTTACCGTACGCGTGACCTGACACACCTGATCTATGAAAAATGCGAATGCGGCCGTACCGCTGTCCGTATGGGACGTATCCTCGGACGTAGCGACGATATGATGATCATCCGTGGTGTCAACGTATTCCCGTCGCAGGTAGAATCCGTATTGCTGGAAATGCCGGAATTCGAACCGCATTACCTGATTGTGGTGGACCGTGTGAACAACACCGATACTTTCCAGATCCAGGTGGAAGTACGACCGGATTATTATTCGGATGAAATGAACAAGATGATCGCGCTGAAAAAGAAGATCGCCGCCCGTATGCAGAGCGTGATCGGCATTCAGCCTGATATAAAGATTGTGGAACCGCGTAGCCTTGAACGGAGTATGGGTAAGGCAAAACACGTGATCGACAATCGTAAGTTAGTTTAAAACCCTAAAAATAGTAAAGTGCTATGCTAATTAAACAATTATCTATCTTTCTTGAAAACAAGAAAGGCCGTTTTACGGAAGTGGCAAAGATTTTGGGTGAAGCCGGAGTGAACATGTCAGCCTTTACGGTGGCAGAGAATTCCGATTTTGGTATCCTGCGTCTGATCGTGTCGGACACAGACAAAGCAATTCAGGTACTTCGTGAAAAATTATATGCGGTGAGTGTGGCTGATGTGGTGTGCCTGCATTGCCCCAACCAGCCCGGTGCGTTGGCGAAGGCGATGGAGATCATAACCTCGGCAGGTATATTTGTCGAATATATGTATGCTTTCTCGCAAGGAGAGGCCGCTAATGTGATCATCCGCCCCGACAATGTGGAGAAGTGTGCGGAGGTTCTGAAAGCCAACAAACTGGAGCTTATTGCTGCCAGCGATTTATATAAGTTGTAAATATTAACGTTATGCGCTTCGTTATTTTGCAATAAAAAATGTAACTTTGCGCGCTAAAAGTATGTGAATGAAAAAGGTTGTATTTTTATTGATGATGATTACGGTCTTGTTATCCTCTTGTGGGGAATATAACAAGATATTGAAAAGTACGGACTATGAGTTGAAGTATTCGTATGCAAAGAAGTATTTCAATGCAAAGCAATACAACAAGTCTGCTACCCTGCTGGATGAACTGGTTACAATCTTTAAAGGAACTGCTTATGCCGAAGAATCCTTGTACCTGCTGGCTCAGAGCTATTACGGACAAAAAGATTATCAGACGGCTTCGCAATACTTTAATACGTATTACACCACCTATCCGAAAGGCGAGTACACGGAATTGGCCCGCTATTATTCGGGATATGGTTTGTATCTGGACTCTCCCGATCCGCGGTTAGACCAGACGCAGACGTATGAAGCTATTAACCAGTTGCAGCTCTATCTGGAGTATTATCCGCAGAGCGAACGTGCCGCCGAAGCCCAGAAGATCATGTTTGAATTGCAGGAGAAACTGGCTTATAAGGAATTACTGGCTGTAAGATTGTATTATAACCTGGGTACTTACATGCGCGACAATAACTATTTGTCTGCCGTGATCACTGCCGAGAATGCCTTGAAGAACTATCCTTATTCCAAATACAGGGAAGAGTTTATGTTCTATGTTTTGCGTTCGAAGTATGAACAGGCTATTGCCAGTGTGGAAGAAAAGTTGCAGGGTCGTTATCGTGAGGTAGTGGATGAATACTACACTTACATGAACGAATATCCGGAAGGCAAATACGTAAAACAGGCACAGAAGTTCTACGATTATGCCAGCAAGAGAATAACAGATGCGTATTAACGATATTATTTAATCAATAAAGTAAAATGGATTACAGAAAGTCTAGCGCCCCTTCGAATACGGTAACCCGTGACATGATGAAGTTGTCAGCCGACACGGGAAATGTATATGAAACAGTAATGATCATCGGAAAACGGGCTAACCAGATTAGTGTTGAAATGAAGCAGGACCTGGAAAAGAAACTTCAGGAATTTGCTTCTTATAACGATAACCTGGAAGAAGTTTTCGAAAACAGAGAGCAGATCGAGATCTCCCGTTATTATGAAAAGCTTCCGAAGCCGACTCTGATCGCTGCTCAGGAATATGAAGAAGGTAAGGTTTACTATAAGAACCCTGCTAAAGAAAAGAATAACTTTTAACGAGTTGATGGTCGACAAGTAACCGTTGACAGTGAAATGTTCCAAATATAATGGGCAATTGTAATTAATAAAAATGCAATTGTCCATTTTTATTAGCCCATTTCCTATCTCTCTTTAACTGTCACTTGTCAACTGTCAACTGTCAACTTTAAGAATTATGTTACAAAGAATACAAACAGTTTACTTGCTTATTATCGTGGCCTTAATGGTCGCAACATTGTTTTTACCTCTTGCCATGTTGCAGGCGGGAGACCAGTTTTACTCTTTTGATGCAACAGGCGTAAGCACGATCGCTGCTGAACCGGAACTCGTTTATCCGACGTGGGGACTTTTTGCTTTGACGGCAGTGATCTCCATTCTGGCGTTGTTCACCATCTTCTTATTCAAGAAAAGAATCCTGCAGATTCGTCTGTGCGTATTTAATGCTATCCTAATGTTGGGTTTCTATGCTTTGTTCGGTTTCTTTGTATGGATACTGAAAGAAGAACTGGCAGGTGCTGCTCTGAGTGTAAAGATCGCCTTGTCTTTCCCTGTAATTGCCTTGATTTTAGATTATCTGGCTATCCGTAATATCGGTGCCGATGAGGCACTGGTCCGTTCGCTCGACCGATTGAGATAAATTAGAATAGTCCGTAAAGGACAAATAAAGGTTATAAAAAGCGTAATCATGTTTAAGTACATGGTTGCGCTTTTTTTTGTTTGTTAACGTTATCCGGATTTGTTTTGTCATTCTTCCAAATATATCCTGATTATTGTTTCTGGGCTTATCTAATGGCTGATTTATCAAATAACGAAAATACTTTAGACGATTTTAGATATTGAATGGGCACTATATCGCTTCTTTTGCTTTGTGAAATAAATAAAAAATTGCCTATGGTTTAAAAAAGGAAACATTGTAGTAAGGGGGAAAACCTACCCTTTAATTTAATCAGAGAGAATTAAGAATTATTGGAAAAAACTTAAAAAGAAAATGACATTTAACATGAAGAAAGAAAACTTCCGGGGAATAGGAAATTGGAATGTGGCGTTTGCCCTTCTGTTTTTATTCTCTGCTGCCCAATCGAAGGCGGACACAGGAAAAGGCTTGGAAGCCTCGAATCCTACTATTAAAGGAAATACCGGAATAACGGTAACCCAACAGAATGAACGGACGATAAAGGGTGTCGTAAAAGATGCATCCGGTGAAACCGTTATTGGTGCCAATGTCTCTGTCATCGGGACAACTATTGGAACTGTAACCGATGTGGAAGGTAATTTCTCTTTGAAAGTACCGGCAGGAGCCACACTTAAAATTTCATTTATCGGTTATAAGGACTATAATGTTAAAATAACTGATCAGCAATCTTTAGATATCATATTACAAGATGATTCTCAGGCATTGGATGAAGTCGTTGTTGTCGGTTTCGGTACACAAAAGAAAGTGAATTTAACAGGGTCTGTGGCTGTTGTCGATTCAAAGAAGCTTCAATCACGTCCGGTTGCAACTGTAACGGAAGCTATGCAGGGTTTGGTTCCCGGTATGAACTTCTCTTATGGAGGAACAGGAGGCGCAGAGATAAATCAGAACATGAAAATCAATATCCGTGGTACAGGTACTATCGGTACGGGATCCAATGCATCTCCTTTGGTTTTGATCGATGGGATGGAAGGAGATATGAATGTGCTGAATCCAAATGATATCGAGACAATATCTATTTTGAAAGATGCGGCGGCATCATCTATTTATGGATCTCGTGCTCCTTTTGGAGTAATTTTGATTACTACGAAAAAAGGGAAGGCCGGGAAAGTCAGCGTGAACTATAACAATAATTTTCGTTGGACACATGCTATAAATATGCCTCATGTTGCTGACTCTTATACATTTGCGCAGTATTTCAATCGTGCTGCAGCTGCCGACGGACAAAATCCGGCCTTTGATGACGATACAATGCAACGTATTATAGGTTATCAGAACGGGTCTTTTACGGATACGACTATACCCGATGATGCTGATCCAAATTCATGGCATTGGGTAGGTAATAGCAATAACGACTGGTACGATATACTGTTTGGTAATACAGCGTTTTCACAGGAACATTCACTTAGCGTAAACGGTGGTTCTGAAAAGTTCCAATATTATGTTTCCGGTAATTTTATGGATGAAAACGGTCTGATGAGCTATCGTCCTGATAATATGAAACGATATACTACGACTGCCAAGATCAATGCGGAACTGTTTCCTTGGTTACACGTTAACTATAACACGAAGTTTATGCGTAAGGATTATACAAAAACGTCTTATTTGGGAAATCAGGTATATCATGAATTAACTAAAAGATGGCCTACTGAACCCGTCCTGGACCCTAACGGGTATATTTTGAATGATCAGATATCAGGGCTTATATATAGTGGGGACGACAACACACAGACGGATTGGTTATATCAACAGTTCCAAGTGGTATTGGAACCTATCAAAGGTTGGAAAATCTTCGGGGAAATTAATTATAAAACAATCAATCAATTTTGGCATAAGCATTCTTATAAGTTACCTAAATGGCACGTAGACGGGTCTGTTTTTTATAAAGGAGGTTTTGATGTAACCTCTGCTGAAGAATCGGCAGAACGTACTAATTTTTTCAACCCGAATCTTTATTCTGAGTATATGAAATCCTTTGAAGGAGGGCATACTGTGAAAGTCATGGTCGGATTCCAGGCTGAACAGAATAAGTATCGTAAGCTGGGTGCAAAGAAAAATGATTTGATTACGGATAATGTGCCTAATATATCCCAGGCGACGGGTCAGGAAAAAATTACAGACTCCAAACTTCAACATTGGGCTACGGCAGGTTTCTTCGGCCGTGTTAACTACGATTATAAAGAACGTTATTTGTTGGAGGTCAATCTTCGTTATGACGGGACATCTCGTTTTGCCGAGGATAAAAGATGGAATTTATTCCCTTCTTTTTCTGCCGGATGGAATGTTGCACGTGAAGGGTTTATGGAACCTTATGAACATATTATTAATACGTTGAAATTTCGTGGTTCCTGGGGAGAATTGGGTAACCAGAACACCGAATCGCTTTATCCTTATATCCAGACAATGAAATTCGTTGCTGCCGATAAAGATGGTAAATGGTTGATCAATAATCAGCTTCCGAATACATCAAATGCCCCTGATTTAGTTTCAGCTTTATTAGGTTGGGAAACGATGCGCTCATGGAATATAGGTGTGGATATGGGATTTTTGCAGAACCGTTTAACTATGAGTTTTGACTGGTTTAATAGAAAAACAGTTAACATGGTTGGACCAGCTCCTGAGCTTCCCGTGATTTTAGGTACAAAGGTTCCGAAGACAAATAATGCCGACTTGTTGTCTCGTGGATTTGAACTGGATTTGTCTTGGAGAGACCAGATTGGACAAGTACAGTACGGAGCCCATCTGCTTCTTTCTGACGACCGTCAGAAAATTATGAAATATCCGAATGAAACCGGTACGTTAAATACTTGGCGTGCGGGTGAATATATCGGTGAAATCTGGGGCTTCGAAACGATTGGCATAGCTAAGACCGATCAGGAAATGAACGATCATTTGGCAACATTGCCGAATGGAGGACAAAATGAACAAGGTAGTAAATGGGCTGCAGGTGATATTATGTATAAAGATTTGGATGGAGATGGCGTTATTCACGCCGGTGAAACGATTACTGCTCCGGGCGATTTGAAAATTATAGGTAATAATACGCCTCGTTTTAAATTCGGTATCGATTTGGATGCTGCATGGAAAGGATTCGATATCCGGGTTTTCCTCCAGGGAGTTGCAAAAAGAGATTACTGGTTGGATGGAAATATGATGTTCGGAGCTAGTGGAGGAAAATGGGGATCTACTGTTTTTACAGAACATATGGATTTCTTCCGCACGGAAGGTGATGAATGGGGTGCTAATTTGGATGGTTATTTCCCGCGTCCGAACTTTGCCGGAGAAAAGAACCAGAAAAAACAGACCCGTTATCTTCAGAGTGCTGCTTATTGCCGCCTGAAAAACTTACAGATCGGCTACACTATCCCTTCTAATCTGACCCGGAAAATTGGTGTACAGAACCTTCGATTGTTCTTCTCTGCCGATAACTTGTTTACTATAACTCCGTTACCGAGCAGTTTTGATCCGGAAACGTTAGGTACAGGATATGGGGCAGATAATGGTGCTACAACTACAGCTAAGACATATCCGCTTTCGCGGACTATCTCAACAGGATTTAGTGTTAATTTTTAATTGAAATAAGAATGAAAACAATGAATAAATATATAATTCTTTTATTCGGTGGGTTGTTAGGATTTTCGTCTTGTAACGATTTCCTGGATCTGAAACCACAGGATAAGGTGACACCGGAAGATTTTCTTTGGACAGAGTCCGACCTAGCTTCCTATGCAGTTAAACACTATGAGTTTACGACTCATGACGGATATAATATCGGTGTCTGGAAAGAAGATAATCATACGGATAATCAGGCCACATCTTCGTTTGATACCAGATGGGTACCCGGTGAATGGAAAGTGAAGGAGTCGTATGATAAAAGAGAAAATGATCCCTGGAATTTTGATGCAATAAGGGAACTGAATTATTTTTTGGAGATAGTAATACCCCGTTACGAAGAAAAACAAATAACCGGAGTAGATGCAAATATACGACAATACATCGGTGAAATCTATTTTCAGCGGGCTTGGAAGTATTTTGGCAAATTGCAGACATTCGGTGATTTTCCGATTGTGAAAAACACGTTGCCGGATGAAAAAGAACCGTTGACAGAAGCGAGCAAGCGTCAGCCGCGGAATGAAGTTGCTAAGTTCATTTTAAGCGATCTGGATGAAGCATTGTCTTATCTGAGCAATACACCTCCGGGTGGAAAGAACCGGATAACCCGAAATGCAGCCTTATTGGTAAAATCGAGAGTTGCTTTATTTGAAGCGAGCTGGCTCACATACCACAAAGGAACGAATCTCGTCCCCGGAGGCCCCGGATGGCCTGGAAAAGAGTTTTCCGGAAGTTTGGATACTGATATATCCTTTTTCCTGGATGAATGTAAAAAAGCGGCTTCTGAACTCGCAGACCAGGGCCTGCTAGCTGAGAATATAGATGGAGAAAGAAAAATGGGGAACCCTTATTTTGCTCAGTTCAGCCTGGAGGATATGGAAGGATGTCCGGAAATTCTCTTGTGGAAGAGATATAATAATACAGATTTTAATATATTCCATTTTGCTACTTCATATATTACGAGTGGGGGAAACTGTGGCTTTACCCGCCAATTTGTAGAAACATTCCTGATGAGTAACGGTCTGCCTATATATGCGTCGGGTTCGGGATATAAAGGCGATACGTCGGTTGATAATGTCAGGGAAGGTAGAGAATCCCGGTTGGATCTGTTTATGATGAAACCGAAAGAGGTATTGGACACAAAAGTAGGAATGATATGGGGTAATGCTCCCGGCATTCTTAATTTGGCTGAAAGCAGAGCTGTCACAGGTTATGGTTTGCGTAAAGGATTGAGTGATAATTATTATACAGGAGGTCAGACAAGTATAGAAGGATGTCCCGTATTCCGTGCAGCAGAGGCTTATCTGAATTATATAGAAGCTTCCTGCATTGAAAATAACGGAACGAGTATCGATTCAAAAGCCCAGGCATATTGGACGGCTATCCGTGACAGGGCAAAGTTGCCTGACTATAAAATCACACTCAATGCTACAGATTTGAGTAAAGAATCGGATTGGGGAGTATACTCTGCCGGTCAGCCGGTTAGCAAATTATTATATTGTATTCGTCGTGAACGTCGTTGCGAACTAGTGGAAGAAGGTTTCCGTATGACGGATTTAAAACGTTGGAGATCGCTTGATCAAGTAAAAAATTATCAGGTGGAAGGTGTGAATTTGTGGGAGTCGGATTTGAAAGATGCCTATAAAGATGGAGAGACCGGCAAAAACCTGTTAATTCCTCAAGGACAGGAAAATCCGAATGTATCGAGTTATGAAGAAAGTGGTAAATACTTGCGTCCTTACCAGATTGTTAAGACAAATAATATCATTTTCAACGGATATAACTGGTGTGATGCACATTATCTGACACCGATTGCTTTGACTCATTTTAGGATTACGGCAACAAATCCGGATGATTTGTCTACCTCTGTGATTTATCAGAATCCGGGATGGCCGTTAACGCCTTCCGGTGCAATAAAGTAATATTTATTCCATGGGTATTAGCATTACATAGTTGATGTGGGAAGGTTTCCTTCTCTGTGAAGAGAGGGAGCCTTTGAATTTATATAATTGAATTATTAGATATTTTCAAGTAATAATTAAAAAACTATTTATCATGGCAATATTAATCAGAGCAATCCAGCGTGCTAATCCGCGGGATAAGAACGCGCCGAAGAAATGGTATGCCGTTCAGAACTCCACTGGGTTGGTGCCGGAAACGAAAGTGGCCGAGCTCATTGCCGACGAGACGACTCTCAACCCGTCGGAAGCGTTGATGTCTATCCGCCAACTTCGAAAGGTAATCCAACGTTTGATGGCAGACGGGCATAGTGTGAAACTGGGTGATTGGGGTACGTTTTCTCCATCCCTTAACAGTAGGGGCAAGGATAAGAAAGAAGATCTGAAGGCTACGGATATTAATTGTGTAAATATTAATTTCCAGCCCGGTGAAGAATTGAAGGCTGCTATGCAAAAAGTGGATTTTGTATGGATCGACAAGCTGGTGGAAGGCAAAACAAATACTGGTGGCGGTTCCGGCGATTCTGGCAGTGACCGTCCGGAAATTGAATAATTTCTATTTTCTGAATGATTGAAATTTCCTCTCCGGTTTTTCGGAGGGGATTTTTTATCCCTTTTTGTCAGATGAAGAAGTCATTTCCGAAACTTGAAGAAACAAACTCCGAAACATGAAGAAGTGTCCTCCGATACTTGAAGAAGTTTGCTTTGTGAGATGAAGAGGTCCGCGCCGCGAGATGAAGAAGTCAGTGTCATGGGATGAAGAGCTCGTCTTCGTGAGATCAAGAATTCAATAATGCAAATATCGGGGAGAAAACGGATATTTCATGAAGATTATTTCCATATAGAGAAACAATACGTTATCTTTGCAAAGATAGGCTTAATATATTAATTAGTAAATAGTTAAATAGATTGAAACGATTGAAGAACCTGAGAAACATTCACAAGTACACCGGACAGGAGATCCGTGAAGTAATATTAAATAAATTGTCTGGAATAACCGCACTAAATAATTTGATTCTATGCTTCTTTATCCTGGTGAAATTTATTCTCCAATATCGGATGATCGCTTCCGACTATGACCTGCAACGGGATGAATACCTTCATTTGGATCAAGCGCACCATCTGGCATGGGGATTTACATCGATACCTCCGGTTACATCATGGTTCTCATGGATTATCCTGCAATTAGGAAACGGAGAGTTTTGGGTGAAGTTTTTCCCTGCTTTGTTTGGGGCCTTGACGATACTGTTGGTGTGGAAAAGCATTGAGTCGCTGAAGGGTGGTTTGTTTGCCTGTATTCTCGGAACTTTGGCTATGCTAATGTCGGTAAATATGAGAATAAATACCCTTTATCAACCGAACTCGCTGGATATCCTTTGCTGGACGTTTGTTTTCTATTGTGTAGTCCGCTTCATTCAATCTGAAAAGGATAAGTGGCTGTACTGGCTGGCAGCCGGCTTTGCTTTCGGGTTCCTTAATAAATATAATATCGGATTTCTGTTGGTTGGACTGCTTCCGGCAGTATTGTTGACCGAGTATCGCAGCTTGTTTCGTAATCGTTCATTCTACCGGGCAATGGGGATAGCGTTCCTGCTGATCCTACCCAATTTGATCTGGCAGGTGCAAAATGGCTTGCCCGTAGCCACTCATATGCAAGAGCTGTCATTACAACAGCTGGTCAATAATAGCCGGATAGTATTTATTAAAGAACAGTTTTTGATTTTCCTGCCCTCTTTCTTTTTGTTTATTGCTGTTATTGTCGCTTTTTTCCTCTACAAACCTTTCCGCCCTTACCGGGTAATTGCTTTCACCTATCTGTTTACCATTTCGATCTTTATCTATTTGAGGGGAAAAGCTTATTACGCCCAAGGGCTTTATCCGATTCTGGTTGCCTTTGGTGCCGTTTATCTGGAATCACTGACCGTTAAAGGTTGGACACGTTCTTTACGTCTGGTGATGCCTCTTTTTATCCTGGCGACAGGAATCCCTTTTTTAATGTTGATAAACCCGGTTTTTTCTCCCGATGAAATGCAGACCAATCAACATATCCGTGAAATCTACCAGAAAAGCGGGCAACTCCGTTGGGAAGATGGGAAAGAACATCTGCTTCCCCAAGACTATGCGGACATGATTGGTTGGCGGGAAATGGCCCGAATGGTGGACAATGTCCGTTTGAAACTCAGTTCAGAAGAATGGGAACAGACGTTGGTGATTTGTGACAATTACGGGCAAGCCGGGGCTGTGAACTATTATGCCGAAGAATATCCGGCGGCCGTTTCTATGAGTGCTGATTACAGAAACTGGTTCCCGGGAGAGAGTAAAATTATCCGGAATGTTCTTTTAGTGCGGGAGCATTGGAATTCTGATCCGGAAGCGTACTTACCCTACTTCTCTTCTGTAGAACTGGTCGGCACGATTGAAAACCAGCTTGCGCGAGAGAATGGAACTACTATTCATCTACTCCGGAATGCTTATACTCCCTGGAATGGTGTTACTTTCAGACAATGGATTTCGGAATAGATGAAAGATATTGTAGCTCTGTATCAACGATGTAGTTTTTCCGATGGGTTAGCAATAGCAGCCCGGTAACTTTGGAAAGTAACCGTTAAAGCTGTTAAAAGAGCGATCAGTATTAAGGCTACAAAAAATACCCATACATACATGGGTGTTTTATAGGCAAAGCTGCGTAACCATTGACTTACTCCATAATAGGCAATAGGAACAGCCAGAATAAATCCTGCAATTACTACTTTTATGAAAGAATAATTAAACATCCAGAATATCTGTTGGATTGTAGCGCCGAATACTTTGCGTACCGCGATCTCCTTTTCACGTCCCTGTGACTCAAATATCACCAATCCAAATACACCGATCAATGATAGTAATACAGCGAACATACAAAAAAAAGTAACCATAAGTCCCTGTGACTGACTTTTTTTGTACAGGTTGTTGAGTGCCTGGTCAAAAAGTTGAATTTCCACGGGATACCCGGGATTCAGTTCGTTTGTTACTTTGCGGATATGATCAATTGCTGATTGGGGATCTCCACCTGCTATTTTCACATATGAATAGTTTTCAGGAGAATAACGGCGATATGAGTTTTTGGCTGACACCCAAAGGCCAAACGGTCTGACTTCCTTATATAAAGATTCAAAATGAAAATCTTTAAAAACTCCGACAATCTTCACAGGAATATTATTATCTATGATGCTTGTACCTACTAAATCTGAAATATCTCTTATTTCCTCTTTAGGAAAGCGGGAGATGATTTCTTTCGCTGCTGTTTCATTAATCATGCAAACTGCTTTGCCATTATCCTGCAATTCATCTTCGGCACGGAAGTCACGTCCGGCCAGTATTTGTACACCCATTACTTCCGGAAAATTAGAAGAAACTCCTCTCCAACACATATAAGAGTGTTCACCTCGGTAAGTATATCCGATAGTAGCTTTCGATTCGTCCGAAACAAATTTATTTTCATTAAACGCTACATCTTTAATATTAACATCTTCCAGCAATAGATCATGATACAACTCATTTTTAACCAAAGCCGTACCTATACTTATTTTTACTTCCAGGATATTATCTTTCTCATAACCCAGATCTATTTTTTCTATAAATTTGTTTTGTAACACAACAAATAAAGCACCAATAACCAAAGCAATAGATATTACATATTGGGAAGCAATCAATATTTTGCGGGTAATTTTTGCCCTGTCTGTTAGTGAAAAAGAACCACTAATGGCCATTGCCGGAGGGAAAGAAGTAATATAAAAGGCTGGATATATACCTGCAATTATTCCTGTACCCATCGCTAAAAGAGCTGTCCATATAAGAGTCATCCAATTAGAAGATAGATTCAGAGAGTGTCCTAACATCATTTCTATCATTTTATTATCTTTCAGGAAATACACAAGAAACAGGGCGATAATAAATGCAAATGAAGATAATAAAAAAGATTCCAGAAGAAGATTCTTTTGTAAAACAAACTGAGAAGATCCTAATATCTTTTGAGTATTAATAGACTTAATTCGCATAGGAGCCAATGCCACCGATAAATTGACATAATTAACCAATGCCATTATAATAACCAGGATAGATATAAATAACAACATATTCGTTTTCATCTTATTTCCGGTAGGAGCAGCATCTGCCCGCACCTGTTCTCCGAAATATAATTCGGAAATAGGACGTAGGCGAATATCTTCAATAGCAAATGCTTTCAGAAATTCTGCATTTTCATTCATATACTGCTCGGCTATCATTGAGGCTTGTTCCGGAGATGATAATAACAGATAACAATAATAAGCACCTGTATACCAGTCTTCCATCATTTCTCTTTCCGGAATGGCTGTATAAGCTGCATTTTTCAAACGGGTATTCTCCGGAAAATCACGATAAACTCCTCCTACTGTAACCATAGGCTGAAGCGACAAACCAAAGATAGAAAAGGTATTAAGATCTTTGAATTCAGTTAAAAAAATGGGTTTACCTATGGGGTCTTCTTCTCCGAAAAATCTTTTAGCTTGCGTTTCAGATATCAGAACATTATCCGGGGTTTGTAAACAATCTGTATTACCTGCAATAATATCGAATTTAAAAACATCTACATATCCAGGGTTTATCCGTTCTATTTTCTCCAGATACGTGACGGCATCCGGACCGGAACTAGAAGATGCACCAATATCAAAAGAGGAATAAGCTGCATTATTCGTAATAGCAGCAGCCTCTATATAAAGAGAGGCTGCTATGAACCGTTCCAATTGTGGACGTGAAAAATTTGATTCCCAAACACCGTCATTCCGCCGATTTTCCAACTGAAAAATCTGTTCCCGATTAGCTATAGACGAATCAAAGCCATATTCATAATCGACATGTATCTTGATTAACATAAATGACAGGAAAGCAAGACTAAGTCCTATCAGATTTGTAATCACAGCCAGTTTAAAGCGCTTTATAACATGAAAAAAATTTCTTAATGTTTGGAACATGATCGATTCAATTGAGAGTTAAGTTACTATTTATTCGTTTTTCAGGGAATCAACCGGATTCTCGTTAGCAGCCTGATAGCTGTTAAAAGCAACGGTTCCCATAACAATAACCGTAACAACCAATCCGCACAGTATAAGTAAATAAGATGATAAAGATGCTTTGTCAGAGAATCCTTCCAGCCATTTTTCTGTAGCAATAAGAGCTATAATGCAGCCTATTAGCAACGCAGGAATTGTAATCTTAAGGATATTTGTTGCGAATAGTTTTAAAATATCCTTTAAAGTACCCCCGTTGATTTTACGAATGGCTATTTCCGAACGACGACGAAGTGTTTCTTCTTTTACATAACCTATCAAACCGATCAGAGTAATTAAAAGGGTGATAATTCCTCCTATTATAACCGCATCCCGAAATAAACGGGCATCCCTATAAACATCTATCATGCTCAATTTATAAGCTTTCACATTAATATCCTTCATAGGGAAAGTCTTTTCAAAGAGACTTGTAACCTGCAATATATTCTCTGCGTTTAATTGATCCATTTTCATAAGTATGATAGGAGCTTTATTCTTTGCATAAAAATAGGCAGAAGGACGAAGTTCTTCTTTGGCAATGGTACCCAGTCGAATATCGTTATGTACACCTACGATTGTACACATATCATGTTCTGAAATAAATATGTTTTTTCCTACTACACCATCTGTCCAACCTGTAAACGAAAGAAGTGTATCTGCAAATTTTTTACTGACAACGATCTGTCCCTCAATTGGGTTATTGCTGAAGTCAGTTCCTTCAATTATAGGAATATCCATTAATGAAAAGAAGTTTTCATCAACAAAGTACAGGTCTGCTATATTGAAAAGATCTTTTTCATTATTTAGACTCACATTATTCCCGGGGAATCGGGTATCCCTGATAGGTAACAGAGTACAATTCGCTATATCTTTTATTGCCGGTATACGGCGAAGTTCATTCAACAAAGTGTTACGATCGGATTCACTTACTTCATTCACATCACAATAAAGCAAATTTTCATAAGTATATCCGGGATTATCATGAATCATCAGTTTATATTGTTTACCTATTATTACCATAAATACAATAAGGAAAGTAGTGGCTGCTATCTGAAAAAACAAAGAAGACAATTTCCAGTTTTTTTTTGTTTCTTTATAATTTCTGAAAACGGTCGCTACAGGTATTTTCGCATAGAAATATGCTGGTAATACTCCTGCTAAAATAAAGATCAATAAACAGATCAGTGATAAATACAATAAAGTTTGTAAAGTAAATAAACCTTTTATAGAGACACCTATTACTTGATGAATAACCGGTTTAAACAAAAATATCAGAAGTATGGATAATAAGAGGGATAGTATAAAATGGACAAATGTCTCTGAAAAGATTAACCCCGAAATATCTTTTATATTGGCCCCGTATGTTTTACGTACAGCTACATTTTTAACCCTGTTTACCAAAGAAGATAGAACGAGTAATATGTAATTCATCACAGTCGTGAATATCAGGGTGAAAGACAATACAGACAGTAATAAAGCCATTCGTTTAGTGGCAGGTAATCCGCTATGAAGGCTCAATAAAGGTTCTAAAGTATAAGTTAAATTATCATATCCTGCTCTTTTTAAGCCTTCTAAATCAGAATGTCTGCTAATCATTTCAATTATTGACGTTTCTAAAGTTGCCGGATCAACTCCGGGGTATACTTTTACATAAGTATTATATCTGTCGTTCCCGTTCCAATTTTCTGTACCATCCCATATAAATTGTCCGATACTTGGCATAGATAAAATAAGATCATAATGGAAATGCGTGTTTTCAGGAAGTGTTTCAAAGACTCCACCGATTATCAATGTTTTGTCTGGAGCAATATCCAGGTTGATTCTCTGTCCGATAATATCTTTTTCCTGACCAATCATATTGGCTACTTTCTCAGATATCATCACATGCATAGGCCGTGATAATACTTCTTTGGCATTTCCTGCTATTATTTTTCGTGGTAATACATCAAAAAAGCAACTATCTGCTAAAATAAGGTTTCCTTTATGTTTTTTGCGGTCGGCAGTATAAAAAACAAGCTCTTCTTCTAATAAACCTGTAAATCGCGTAGCCGTTTCTATCTCTGCTATTTCATCTTTCATACCTATTGCAACACCACCACTCACTCTTTCATGTTGAAATGCTTCTCCATTTCTTGTACCGACAGACTGTACGGCATAAATACGATCAGCATCCGGATAAAAATTGTCATAACTATATTCAAATAATACTTTTGCAATAAGTATCAATCCCATTGTTATCCCAATACTAAGTGATAATATTTTGATGCTGTTACTTTCTCCTCTTCTAAATAGAGAACGAATAATCATTTTTAAATTCTTCATTGTTTGACATATATTTGATGTTCATAGTTGTTTCATGCAAAATGTATGCCGTTTTTTTATCTGTTTAAAAATGAATGGATTATGTGTTTGTGGAAAATCCCGAATGTCCAAAATCTATACATGCTTGTCTAAATTTTGGACATTCAGGAATTAGTTTTGCAGTCTCTATCTTATTCTATCGGCCAGATAACAAACTCAAACATCGTCTTCTCTACCGGAACCAGATATTGCGGCAATACACCAGGGCCGCAGGTGGCTGTACCTACGCCCGCTTGCTCGGCATCCAGATGGACGGTGACTGTGCCGCTTCTTCGTAGTTGGTTTATATGTGTGGAGGCGTCTATATTGCTGTCGCTGAACGGAACCAGGCTAAATTGCCACGGACGGGCGGCGGTGACATGTAAGCCGCTACCCGATTCATTCGTGATCGTTGCCCAACGCATATCCATACGGTTTCCGGTGGATTGCGGTTTCACGTAGTAGTGGAACATCCGTTCGGCATCCGTATGGTCGATGGCGATACGGCCGCTCTGGATACGGTCGACATACGTTTCTTCGGTACGTCCCAGGTAGGAAACCTGCGCATATTCAGCAGGCATTTCAAACGTCAGGCCGATACGCGCCAACGATTTGACGATGGACGTGTCGGGTGTGAAAGTCGTCGCTATCACTATTGTGCCGTTCGAGTTGAGTTTATAGTCCTGCATGGCTGTCCCTACTGTTTCACCTTTGTCATTCAGTAGTGCTACCGTTGTTTGTACACTGTTTTTACCTGTCCGGAAAGTTTTTGTTTGCTGAGTTAGCTTGTCCAGACCGGCGGCTTTCCAGAGACGGGCACCGTTACGGTCGCGGTTGTCGTTGTCGGTGATCGGACGGTAAAGGCTGACGGTGACAGGGGTCGAAAGTAATTCCTTGCCGTCGAGTTGGTAGGATGTCATGGCTCCTGTCTCCGGGGAGAAGGAGATGCTTACGCGGTCGTTGCTGAATGTGTTGCCGGATTGTTTCAGGGCAGAGGCTTTCAGCGACGGTTGTTTCGGCCGGTAGTTTTTGTTGGCTATCAGCACGAACTGGTCGTATGCCACTTCATGGGTGACGGGGATGAAAGGACGTGCCTGTTTGGGTGTCCAGCTCAGGTTGAGGAATGCCTCTTTACAATCCTTCGGCAAGGATGTTTTGCCGAGTGTCAGCGTCGTTGTCTCGTGGGGGAGACAGTCGACGGTTTCCGTTTCCTGGCGGACAGTGCGACCGTCGTCTGTTACCAATTGCCAGTTTAAGGTATATTCATTCAGGTTGCTGAAATCGTACCAGTTTTTAATGGAGAGGGTCAGATTGCGTTCGTCTGTTAGTTTTGTCTTGATATACTGGTAGACTTTTTTCACTTCGTTCAGATGCGGATGCGGTTCGCGGTCGGCACTGACCAGGCCGTTACAGCAGAAGTTGTCGAAGCTGGGGATACCTTTAGGGCCGTAATCGCCACCATACGACCAATACCAGTTGCCATTTTCATCCAGTTCGCGGAAAGACTGGTCCACCCAATCCCAGACGCAACCGCCCTGTGCCATCGGTTCGTCTTCGAATACATCCCAGTATTCTTTCAGGCCGCCGACACTGTTACCCATCGCATGCACATATTCACAGAGGATAAAAGGACGGTAGATTTTCGGTTCCTTCTGGTTCAGATATTCTTTGATTACGTCTACGCTGCGGTACATGCGGCAATAGATGTCGGTATTGTAGTTTTGTTCGGCACGTTCGTATTGTACGGGACGGTTCTTCTCGACCGATTTCAGCCAGTCGTAGGTATGTTCGAAGTTGATACCGTTGCCAGCTTCGTTGCCCAGCGACCAGATTACGATGCAGGGATGGTTTTTGGAACGTTCGTACATCCGGCGGGTGCGGTCCATATGGGCCGGGAGCCAGGTACTGTCTTTAGCCAGCGATTCGGGGCCGTATCCCATTCCGTGCGATTCGATGTTGGCTTCGTCGATCATATAGAGGCCGTATTCGTCGCAAAGTTCGTACCATAACGGGTCGGTCGGGTAGTGGGAGTTGCGTACGGTGTTGATGTTGTACTGCTTCATCAACTCGATATCTTTCAGCATCAGTTCGCGGCTGACCGTACGGCCCAGTTGCGAATGTTCATGGCGGTTGGTCCCTTTCACCAATGTCGGTACGCCGTTCACGCAGAAGCGGCCGTCTTTGATTTCGGACGTGCGGAAGCCTACTCTGCCTCCGGTCAGTTCGGTTTCTTTGCCACCAGCGTCTTTCAGGGAGAGGACGAGCGTGTACAGGTTCGGATGTTCGGCACTCCAGGCTTTTACACCGGGGATTGTCGCTTCTTTGAATATAATCCGGCTGTTTTCTCCAGCAGGGATTTTAGCTTCCTCTTTCAGGACGGTTTTGCCGTCGGCATCTTTCAGCTGGTAAGCGATGCGGCTGTCCGGATTGGCAGGACCGGCAATCTGAACGTCCAGGTTGAAGATTCCGTCTTTGTAAGTATTCTTGTCGAGAGTGGATACCACCTTGTAGTCGGCAATATACTGCCGGGGCGTGCTGTAGAGGTAGACGCTCCGTTCGATACCGCTCAGGCGCCACATGTCCTGGCATTCCAGGTAGGAACCGCTGCTCCAGCGATAGACTTCCAGGGCTACAGTATTCTCGCCCGGTTTCAGCTTATCGGTAATATCCCATTCTGCCGGGGTTTTAGAACCCTGGTTATATCCTAGTTTTTCCCCGTTCACCCATACATAATAGAAAGAAATGACGCCTTCGCAGCAGAGAACTATGCGGCGGCCGTCCCAGTTTGCCGGAACGGTGAAAGTGCGGCGGTAAGAGCCGACTTCATTTTCTTCATAAGGGACGAAAGGCGGATTCTTTTTGAAATTGAACATCGGGTCGTCGAACTCATACGTTTCGTTTACGTAGATGGCGGTACCGTATCCCTGCCGTTCCCAGTTGCCGGGAACGTTGATATCTGCCCATCCTCCGGTATAGAAAGAAGGCTTGTAGAAATCTTTCGGGCGGTTGTCCGGGTTCTTTGTCCAATGGAATTTCCATTTTCCGTTCAGGCTTTGGTACCAGGGGGACGATTCGTGGTCGCGTACGGACAGGGCTTTCTCGTTCTCAAAAGGCCAGACGTAAGCGTGCGGTTCCAGTTTGTTGAGTCCGGTTGCGTACTGGCTTTGCCACTCGGGCTTGTTGTTGTCTGTCGACCCTGTAGCCGCCTGGAGCATCCCCAGGCAGCACAGAGCGAAAATAGATAACCTCGTTTTTCTCATTTGTATTTTAGAATTGATATGTTTTATTGTACTGTGACTTCATCTATATATATCCAGGTACCTTGTCCGGGACGTGTATGGTCGTCCGGGCATTTGCCGGGATTTTTCAGGGCGACTCTCAGGTAACGGCCTGTTGCTTTCAGATTGTCGAATGTCTTATCTTCGATGCGGATTCCTTCGCGGAATATTTCTTCCGGAGTAAAACTGCGTTCTGCAACCTGCGTATATGTCTGGTTGTCGTCTGAGACGGACAACGTAATCCGGCCAGGGATATGTGCGCCCATTCCGTAATTGGTGATGCAGCCGATTGTTATTTCATTTATTGCCTCCGTTTTTCCCAAGTCGATCGTAAAGGTCGCATCTTCGTCGTACCAGCCGCACCATTCGAAGTCGGATTGTTTGTTGCTACCACGTAATCCGTTGGTCAGGCGATATGTCTGGTTGTTTCCGTCCTGAACGGGGCGGGCGGTGGCCTTGTTCCAATGGAGCGGGAGGGTCAGGTTTTTTCCCATTTGTTTGCCGTTGGTAAAGGTTGCAGCGTTGATTGTGATATCGTTGGTGACAACCAGAGAGTCGGTGTACAGGGATGATGTGGCGACCGGTTCGTTCCCGTCGGTCGTATAACGTATTTCCATATCCGGCCGGATACAGGTGAGAGCAACTTTCAATGTATCGTTGTTGCCTGTTACCAGATGGTCGATGTTGAACATGGAACGGGCATAATTTACTCCCAGATAGTCATAATGTTGTGTTAATACATCCAGGCGTTTCAGGAAGCCGGGCCAGTCTTTCCGGTCTTTTCCCGACCAGGCTATTTCGGCAACGGCGGCCAGACGGGGGAAGATGAGGTATTCGGCATCTTCGGGAGAGTTGGTAAATTCGGTCCATAACGAACCTTGAACACCTAAAAGGTTTGCTGTTACCTCTGGTTCCCATTCCGGTTGTATGGGTTCATAGTCATACACATTTTTCAGTGTGTTATTACCGAAATAAGTACGAGGCTCGAACCATTGCGGACCTTGATAGCGAATCAGATAAAGCACACGTGCCGGGGTCATGATAAATTTATGACCGAGTTTTCCGGCTTTGTACCCGGCAGTACCTAATCCCTGCCAGCCGTAAATAACGGCATCTTCAGGTATTTTGCTATTGGTCAGTTCATCCCAACCCATAACCTGTTTACCTTTGCTTTTTACATAGTCAGCCATGCGGTTCATGAAATAGCCCTGTAAATCCTCGACGTCGGTGATGCCTTCTACTTTCATCCGTGCCCGACAAAGTGGACATTCTTTCCAGTATCTTTTGGAGGCTTCATCGCCTCCCAGATGAATATAGTGGGAAGGAAAGAGGTCTGCAACTTCATCTATCACATCTTCCAGGAAGGAAAATACTTTGTCGTTTCCGGCACAATAGACGATTTCGGATGCATGTGCACCCATACCCGGAATGACGCTGATAAAATCTTTAACTATGGGACATGCCAGTTCCGGATAGGCAGCCAGTGAAGAATTGGTATGTGCCGGCATCTCTATTTCCGGGATAATTTCAACCTGATGTGCTCCGGCATAGGCGATAATTTCTTTCATGTCTTCCTGTGTGTAGAAGCCCCCTACAGGTGTTGGTTCTTCTGGCTGAGCATTTTTGCGTTGGGAGAAATCGCTTTCGCGGGCAACACGCCAGGCTCCGATCTCCGTTAATCGGGGATATTTTTTTATTTCCAGTCGCCAACCGTTTCCGTCGACCAGATGCAGATGTAGTTTGTTTAGTTTTAGCATGGCCATATAATCAATGATTTTGATTATATTTTCTTTAGGAATGAAAAAGCGGGAAACATCGAGCATTAATCCGCGGTAGGGAAAGCGTGGGCTATCTTGAATGCCTAGTGTTGGTACGTTCCATTGGATATTGTTAACCGGTTCCTTACTTTCTATAGCTGGAGGAAGTAGCTGGCGAATTGATTGTATGGCATAGAAAAAACCTGCTTTATCTGCTGCGTTGATGGAGATACGGGAAGGAGTTATGTCCAGTTTATAACTTTCCTTTACGAGTGTTGTGTCGGTAGAAAAAATGACGGAGGCGGAAGCGGCAGACGAACCAGTGTTTACCATAGGGGTAAATCCGGCAGAGGAGGTAAACAAATCAGCTAATAATCCGGCAATCGGTTCCTGTTCCCGGTTCTCGACCTGGATGACAGTATTCTTGCTGAATGTGAAATGGCTGTTACCAACTATTTGTTGTTCCGGCAGTGGAATGATATTCATTTCATCCGGACCGGAGGTGGTGCATCCGGTAACTAACCAGCCAATAAATAAAAAAAGAAGGAGTTTGCCTTTTGCCATTTGATATACTTTTAGTGTTAACAATTTCGCTTTTATACTACCGGAGTATGCTGTTACAAATGTAGATGTATAGTTGGTGGTTAATGTCAGGATTTGTACAAAAAACTTCAATATTTGTCCAAAAAAAGGAAATGTCGTTGATTTTTAATATTATAGGAGAATGAGCAGAGTTCCGCAAGAACTCATGTTATTTTAGATTTTTGACAAAGATACAAAAAGAATTTACCACAAAACGCCTTAAACACAGGATTCGGTATTTAAAAAGATTCGATTTTTTTACTAAAATTCAATCAATAAGCTACTGTAAAGTAACCTTGATAAATCCTTTTAATATTTAAAGTATTGATATAATGATGATTGATGTTTAATAACATGAGTTCTTGCGGAACGCTGGTATTAATATTTTAAATCTACTAAGAAGATGTTAACCATAATGAAGTATATATTATGTATGTTTTTTATTTTTTGTTGCCTGCTTACCGTAAATGCTGCGCCAGAGTATTATTTCAAACAAATTTCTCTAAAGGATGGATTATCGGAAGCGACCGTTAAATGTGCATTGACGGACCATAAAGGAGTAATCTGGATCGGTACTCGTTTTGGTTTGAATAGTTTTGACAGAGAAAGAGTTGTAAACTACTATTATGACAAGCGCGATACTTATTCTATACCGGATAATGATATCTGTTTTTTAGCAGAAGATTCTCTTCTTAATTTATGGGTTGCGACAGTACAGGGATTGGCTTTATATAATCGTGAAAAAGATTGTTTTATGCCTGTATCTTTTGAAGGACATCCATTGAACGTGCGTACATATGTTTTTGTTGATGATGGTCTCTTGTTTTTTGGGCAGGGGAAGTTCTTCAAATATAGTTATGTGAGTAAGCAGATTGTGGCCTTGCCTGTTCATTTGGGAGAAAATGTATGTCCGGTCTTTGATAAGGCTTGTTTTTATAATGTAGCTGAAGGTTTGGTTTTGTTGTCTTCAAGTTGGAATGGTTTATGGGAATATAATATTAGAACAGGATGTTTACAAAGGTCTTCTTTCATCAAAAACTCCCAGATTGCAGCGCTTTTTGTTGATTCTTCGGGGTATTTATGGTTGTCTCCCTATGGAAAAGGGGTGTTCGGATATGATTACAATAAAAAGCTTGTTTGCCATTTGGAAGCTCCCGGGAAATTGTCAAATGGAACAGTTTTGGATATAATGGAACGGGATGGAAAACTTTGGCTGGCTACGGATGGTGGTGGAATTAATGTGTATGACAAAATTTCCGGCTCGGTTACGGTTATCGATTATATACCGGGAAAACCGTTTTCTCTGCCAGTGAGCTCTTTCTATTGCCTGTATAACGATTCTGATAATAATATATGGGCAGGGAGTATCAGAGGAGGGTTGATCGGAATGAAGGAGGTTTTTATCAGAACTTATCAGGATGCTATCTTGAATTCCGGTTTTGGATTGAGCAATAAGACTGTGCTGTCCATGTATGAAGATGAGAATAGTATGATTTGGTTAGGTACTGACGGAGGGGGAATGAATCACTTGAATCCTCAAACTGAACAGTTCCGTCATTTCCCGTCTACTTATCCGTCGAAAATTGTTTCTATTATCAGTTATGATGATACAAAGTTACTTTATTCTTGTTTTGGGAAGGGATTGTATTTATTTGATAAACGGGCAGGTACTACTCAGGAATGTCGGATTATGGATGAATGTTGCCAAAACCGATTGTTTAAAACCGGAAATTCAGTTCACTTATTTCGTTTGGACGATAGCCGTTTCTATTTGTTGGCAGACAGTGTTTATTTATATGACCAGTCTGTAAATAAATTGGTGACTATACAAAATCAGGATACCGGACAAACTGTTTCTTCATTGACATTGATAGCGAAAGATAAAAATGTAAGTTATTTGTGCGGAGGAAATGCTTTATTTGAACTGAATCATATAAGTCAAACTATGCGTTCTATTTATTCTTCAACAGATTCGATTGGTACAATTGTTGCAACTTGTAAGGATGATAATGGCATTTTTTGGATAGGTACTACAGTCGGGTTGTTTCGATATGACCCTGTAGATTCAACTATGATATCTATAGAAAATAATCGTTTTCGAGGAATCACATCTCTTGGGTTTGACTGTACTGGGCATTTATGGATTGGTACGCATAATGGTTTGTATTCTTATATACCTGATAAAAGAAAAATAATAATGTTCGGTGAATCGGATGGAGCATATACGAATGAATATATATCGAAGTCTCCGCTTATCACCCATAATGGAGATATCTATATGGCAGGAGTAACAGGAGTAGTTCGCATCGGAAAGGATGCTCCTTTTTCTGAAAATACAGATCCGGTAATTACTTTACTGGATGTTGCCTTAAATGGAGCTTCCGTTAATACAGAGAGTGACCGTAACGAAAATAGTATTTCAGTTCCTTGGAACTATACTTCTTTGAGGGCGAGAGTTATTGTTCGTGAAAATGACCTGATGAGGAAAAAATTGTTACGTTATTATATAAAAGGAACCCAGGAAGAGATAGTTGAAACTTCTAATAATATGATTGCTTTCCATGCCTTATCTACAGGTAATTATGAAATATGGGTCTCTTGTTATAAAAAGAATGGTGATTGGAGTGTGCCAGTTAAGTTGTTATCGATAGAGGTTACCCCTCCTTGGTGGAAGTCTGATGGATTTATCGGCATTTGTGTTTTGTTTATTGTGATAGGGATATCATTTGCTTTTTGGATTGTTATCAAAAGGCAGAAAATGAAAATGATCTGGGAGATGAAAGAACATGAGCAGCGCACCTATGAAGATAAAATCCGTTTTCTTATTAACTTGAATCATGAATTGCGCACGCCTCTCACGCTTGTTTATTCTCCTCTTAAACGTTTATTGAACTCTGGTGAAGTGGATAATACGAATCATTACAGGCTACTGACCAATATATTAAAACATATTCGGCGTGTTAACGATATAATCAATATGGTTCTGGATGTCCGTAAGATGGAAACGGGAGAGGAGACTTTGCATATAGGAACATATAATCTGAATGAATGGATAAGGCAGGTTTCAGAAGCTTTCAGGGGAGAGCTGGAGTATAAGAAAATCAGCTTGGTGTATTGTCTGGACAGTTCGGTTGGAGACGTGCCGTTTGATGCTGCAAAGTGTGAAATTATTTTGTCTAATTTAATAATGAATGCTCTGAAATTCAGTGATGAGAGTACTACAGTAACAATCTCGTCCTGTTTGGAACAGGGTTACGCTCGTGTATTGGTGTCTGATGAAGGAATAGGTTTGGCGAATGTTGATATGACCCGGTTGTTTGACCGGTTTTATCAGGGGGAACATGGACGTAAAGGTTCAGGGATAGGATTGTCGTATTCCCGTATGCTGGTTGAAATGCATGGCGGTCGTATAGGTGTAATGAATAATGTCGGTAAAGGGGCTACTTTCTATTATGAATTGCCTTTAAACAATACTATAGTTTTGATCGCTGCCAAATCTTATTTGAACGAACTGCTTGTATCTCCCGAAATGAAAATGGATACGACTACAGACTTTGTTGTTCGGAGATATTCAGTTCTGATAGTGGAAGATGAGCCTGAACTCCGGGATTATCTGAAAAGTTCGTTGAAAGAATATTTCAAACAGGTGTATGTAGCAGGTGATGGCGTGGATGCGTTTAATATGGCTGTGCAATATCAACCGGATATTGTAGTCAGTGACGTGATGATGCCTCGCATGGATGGCTTTGAGTTTTGCCGGAAATTAAAAGGAGATCTGGAAATCAGTCACATTCCGATTATATTGTTGACTGCTCGTGTTGATCAGGATAGTGCGGTGCAAGGATATAAGGAAGGAGCGGATTTCTACATTCCAAAACCGTTCGATTTGGAATTCCTCCTGGCAATAGTCCGTAACCTTTTAAAGAACAGGGAAGCGGTTAAACAACGGTATAAAAACAGTAATTCGCTCGTTTCTCCTAAAGAAGATACGATCAGTAATGCGGATGAGGTATTTATGAGGAAGCTGAATGAACTAATAAGCGACCAGCTGGAAAATCCGGACCTGGATGTGAACTATGTCGCCACGCAAATGGCAATGAGCCGCGCTTCCTTGTACAACAAACTGAAAGTATTGACGGATGTTAGTATAGGCGACTATATCAATAAGTTCAGGATGGCCCGCGTGATGGAGCTGCTGGCAGATAAGGATCTCAGCATCCTGGAAGTTTCGGAGAGAGCCGGATTCACTAACCAGAGGTATTTCAGCACGGTATTTAAACAGGTGTACGGAACGACTCCGTCCAAATACCGACAGGAACATTTCAGTTGAAAATCTTATTTCCGAATGGGCAGCAGGTAAATGATACGTGCGGAGATTACCTGGCTGGACGATTTGTTGAAGTAATCGCTTTTGCGGCTGCCGTAAATATCACCCAGCGCATAATAATAGCGTCCTTCCAGCAGGAAATAACCGATGCCGGTACGCAGTTCAAGCCCCGGACCACCACACAATCCCCAATCGAATTTTTTCTGGATGGCCATGTTGTGTTGCTCATTGGAACCGGGGTTCGTATTTGTCTCGTTCGGGTTTGTTTCCGTCTTTTCGCTGAAGGCATAACCTATTTTGGGGCCCAGGTTAAAATAGAACTTGAATTTGTTGCTGCCGAAATAGATATGGGTGAAAAACGGTATTTCGAAATAATTGATCGTACGACTGTATTTATAGGTCGGATGTTCTTCGAATTCCTCGTCCCATCCTTGTTGGCTGAAATTCAGTTCGGTTTGCAACCCCAGGTTCTTTTCTGTGTTCCAGCGCAGCACCAGTCCGGCATTGTATCCCTGTTTCATTTTCGTATATACCTTGGGATTGAAACTTACGGACGAGAAGTTCATACCGAAGGAAGCACCTACGGAGACCTCCTGAGGAAACCTGCTTTGCTGTGCCATGGCGCTTATAATAACGGCCAGGCACAAAAAGGATGTGATTATACTCTTTCTGATCATCTTACTTCGCTACGTGTTACGTTAAAATCACTCTGGTAGTGAACGATAAATATATTGGTATTGATGAATCCGCCCCAATTGTTTACCCGTTCAAAATCGAAACCTGTCTGTATGCTCTTGTAACGGATCTTATCCAGGTTGTTTTCGAAATTGGAACCATATTTTTTGATGGCATCAAAGAAGAACATACCGGTGTCGAATCCTAATATACCGTATTTAGGGAACGTATTGATCAGGTTCTTGCTATACCATGTCTTATATTTTGAATAGAAATCGGCAACTTCGGGCGAAAGGTTATCGGCATAGAAGTTACTATATATATATGTATTCAAGGCAAAGAAATCATCCAGGCACTCACGAGTGTATGTTTGCCATACAGGATAACCGAACAGGGTGATATTACATTCGGGTTTAGACTCAGCCAGCATACGTAGAGGAGATTTGAGTTTATTCAGTGCATCCAGTGAATCGGAAGTCGGAATAATCACACTTCGTTTATCTGTACTGAGCATAGCTTCCATCTCGACCGGGAATGTTTCGGCTGAGTAGGTCAGTTCACGCCAGGCGATGTTCCGTTGTTTCATTTCTGCTTTGAAGGCTTTGATGAAATCTGCTTTCTCTTCTATACCGGGCACTTTTACAAAGATGATATTATCGTTCCCAAACAGGTCGCAACCAGCTTGGGATGCTTTGGCATACAAATAGGAATGAGGCGTATTAACCTGGTATACATGCGCATTGGATAATACATCGTCATTTTTGGAAGTGAACGGGATCACGTATTTGATGTTATTCTTTTCTGCAAATTCGGCAACAGGGGCGATCTGGTCGTTCTGTACGGCTCCGATGATCAGGTTTGCTTCCTTCAAAGCATCTTCTTTCAGGATTTCTTTCACTTTCTTGGTGCCGTTGCCGGTATCGAAGACGGAAAGTTCGATCGAACAACCACTGTTGCGGAGGCTGTCGACTGCCAGCAGCATACCTTCGTAATATTCAATAAAACGCAGCGTGTTTGCAGAAGGAGTTGCTTCGTTTGTCATGAACGGCAATAACAAAGCGACCTTGATCATATTGACGTGCTTGATCTTTTGAGGTGTCGACAAAAGGGCATTGACGTCTCTTTCATGCATGGCAGGGGCTGTTTCAGTCACTGTCTCTTTAGTCTCTACCGGTATTTTAATGACCATACCGGCTTTTACTCCGTTTTTCAGTTCGGGGTTTCGCTGGAGCAGCTCTGCACTGGATACATTGAATTTCCGGCAAATGCGGTACATCGTTTCTTTCTTGGCGATCGTATATTCGATTTCCTTGGTTACGGTCTTTATATCTGTGGTCGGCAGTGTCTCTATAGGAGTTGCCGGGATACGGATTGTCTTGCCTATGGTAAAAGAGGAAACGGATAATCCGGGATTTGCCGCGATAATATCAGGACCGGGCACTTTGTACCGGACAGATAATGAATACAACGTTTCTTTGGGTTGTATAGTATGATACAGATAATTATCTTCAGCGTTTCCCATCGGAGCGGAACTTACATCCTTTTGTGGAATTTTTAAGGTGGCTCCGGCCTTTATGGATTCGCGGCTTTCGGGATTCAGGCGATAAATATCGTCGACAGTTACTCCGTACATGGTTGCAATCGAGTAGACTGTTTGTCCCCGTTCAATCGTATGATAAAATATATTATCATTTAGTTCGTTAGTAGTAATGATCCGTGCTCTGTTGTTTTGTGAATACAAGGAGACAGCGGAAAAACTCAGGCATAACGTCAATACGTATATACTAATCTTATTCATTTGCTGATTCGAATATTTGCAGCAAAGATAGTGTATGTCCGTATAAAATACTAATTTTGGAAGCTAATTAGGTTATAATATATGCAAAGGAATTGTTTAAGAAGAGTGATCGGGACGCTCTGTTTTTTGTTATTGATACTTGCAGCACATGCTCAAAAATATACGGTAACAGGGGGGAGAGGTACGCCTTATCTTGCTTTTGATAATAAGAAAGGCAACACCAGTAGCCGATTTGAAGTTTACCTTGTGTATGGCATGGATAATGTGGAAATACGATATACTCCTACATCAAGTACATATCAATGGTACCGCTATAAAAATAAAGCAGGCGTTGGAGGGGATGCTGAAAAAATACCTTCTGTAAATGAAGGAAATACAACTGTTATCCGGAATATAGAAGAAGGATATGGTTATTATATATTGGAAGATGATGCTTACTCGAAAGCTGGAGGGTATGTATGGATTATTGACTATAGCAAATATGAATTCAATATAACCAGTTTGTTTGTGGATACACAAAAAAGTGGTTGTGATGCCATGTATCTGGGTGGTACAAGCGATATAAAGGATATGAGATATGTGCTTCCTGATGTTAATGGCACTCCCGGTTTTCTGGAACGTGAGTTTGACGTGACTTATCAGACAATGGAAATACCGGAAGGAGATAATCAGAGTATTATTCCTAAAACGGCGACGGCGACTATAACGGGAAATCCGTTTAAAGCCAGCTTAGAACCTCCCTACAGCGATACGGAAGTAGAGTTGAAGGGCGATCAGTTTGCCCGTCATTTCGGTGTGGAAAAATCAATGCTTACTGATATGTATCAGGCTGTCGCTGTGCTGGCTGTTATGAAAATAGATACTTTGTCTTATGCTTCAGATGTGCCTAATATGGTCGTAAAAGGCGACAGCCTCTCTGCTCCGGTCGAGTTTAATTTTACGGCAATTGCAAATACGCCGGTTGCTGCTATGTTTAATTGGAAGATATACAGGAAGGATGAAGGCGGAGGAAGTAGTGAAGGTAATGAAGAAGGCGAAGAGAATAACGGTACGCTATTGAGGGACTTTAGCGGAGAGGAAACTTCTTTTATTTTCAACCAAAATGGTACTTACGTGGTTAAATTAACAGTGAACGACCGGACTGGTCAATGCCAGGCAAATCCACCTGATGTTACGGTAAACATTTCGGATTCTTACCTTGATGTCCCGAATGCTTTTTCGCCCGGTACATCACCCGGCATCAACGACGAGTTCAGAGTAGCTTATCGCTCTCTGACCCGTTTTAAATGTTGGATATTCAATCGGTGGGGAGTGGAAATGTATCATTGGACGGACCCGTCGAAAGGCTGGGACGGCAAAAAGGGAGGCAAGTATGTGGCCCCCGGTGTTTATTTTTATGTGATTGAGGCTACCGGCTCGGACGGTAAACCTATAAAGAGAAAAGGTTCTATTAACATTCTTAGATCAAAACAAATTCAGGATGAGATTATCGAAGAATAGTATATTCAGTTTTTTGTCGGGCGGTCTGATCTGCCTGACTGCTTGTTTGTCTATCGGCTCAAGCGATTCGGAAAAAGTAATGGACGGGCGTCCGGTGGTGATGTCGATGACATCGTCGCCCGATATACCGGCATCGGTTATTTTCTGTGGCAAACCTATTGATCTGACCCGCTATAATATGCGTGAAGGGTTCGACCGTGAAATGAGTAGTTTTACCTATTTCCATTCGACCACCATGTTACTGATCAAGCGGGCCAACCGCTATTTCCCGGTTATCGAACCGATATTGAAAGCCAACGGTATCCCTGATGACTTCAAATATCTGGCTGTGATAGAGAGCCATCTGGACCCGCGTGTGTCGTCGCCGGCACGTGCCGTAGGAATGTGGCAGTTTCTGGAAGGGACAGGCAAACAATATGGCCTGACTGTTACCCCGACGGTCGATGAACGTTGCCACGTAGCCAAGGCGACCGAGGCTGCCTGTAAATACTTGAAAGCTGCCTACGACAAATATGGCGATTGGGCGAATGTGGCTGCTTCTTATAATGCGGGCATGGGACGTATCTCCGGCGAACTGACCAAACAGGAAGCCGACAGTACTTTCGACCTTTGGCTGGTAGAGGAAACAAGCCGTTACGTCTATCGTATCATGGCGATCAAACAGATATTTGAGAACCCGTATAAATATGGTTTCGTACTCCGGGCGGAAGACCTGTACAAGCCGGTTGCCTGCGAAGATGTGGCTGTCTCGTCAGATATTCCCGATTTGTCTGCTTTTGCACAGAAGTATGATATAACCTATGCCGACCTGAAACGCTTTAACCCCTGGTTGCGCGACCGGAAATTGCAGACATTGGGCAAGACTTATACGCTTCAGGTTCCTAAACAAAGTGATATGTATTACAAGACACCAAACACGTACGTGCATAACCCGGCTTGGGTGGTAAGATAAATTCCTTTCGGGTGTAATCGGAGTTCCATTCGGATGGAACAGGATTTTCTCCCGGATGAAAAAGAAAACAGTGATAAGAAGTATGAATGATAAGAATGCATTGGAAGGCGGACGTATTTCCGTTTTAGGCGCCCGCGTTCACAATTTGAAGAATATAGACGTCGAGATACCGAGAAACAAACTTACCGTGATAACGGGTATGAGTGGTAGTGGTAAGTCATCACTGGCTTTTGATACGATTTTTGCGGAAGGACAACGCCGGTATGTGGAGACATTCTCTGCCTATGCCCGTAACTTCCTCGGAAATATGGAACGTCCGGATGTGGATAAGATCACCGGATTGAGCCCGGTCATCTCGATCGAACAGAAAACGACCAACAAGAATCCCCGTTCTACTGTCGGTACGACGACAGAGATCTACGACTTTTTCCGTTTGCTTTATGCAAGGGCGGGAGAGGCGTACTCGTATCTGAGTGGAGAGAAGATGGTGAAATACACCGAAGAGCAGGTGCTCGACCTGATTCTGGAACATTATGAGGGAAAGAAGACATACCTCCTGGCTCCGCTGGTCCGCAATCGTAAGGGACATTATAAGGAACTGTTCGAGCAGGTTCGTAAGAAAGGCTATCTGACCGTCCGTGTCGATGGAGAGATCAAGGAGATATTCCACGGCATGAAGCTGGACCGTTACAAGATGCACAGCATTGAAGTTGTGATCGACAAAATGGTTGTCTCGGCTTCCGACGAACGCCGCCTGAAAGAAAGCTTGCGTACCGCCATGAAGCAGGGCGACGGGCTGGTCATGCTGCTGGATGCCGATACCGATGAGCTGCGTCACTACAGCCGCCGCTTGATGGACCCGGCTACCGGACTTTCCTACAGCGAACCGGCTCCGCATAACTTTTCCTTTAACTCCCCGCAAGGTGCATGCCCCAAATGTAAAGGATTGGGACAGGTGAACCTGCTGGATATGGAAAAGATCGTGCCGGACCCTTCCCTCAGCATCTATAACGGCGGGATCGTGGCCCTCGGGAAATATAAGAACTCGCTTATCTTTTGGCAGATCGAAGCCCTTTGCGAGAAGCATGGGGTAACGATCAAGACGCCGATCAAAGATATCCCGGCAGAGGCGATCGACGAGATCATGAACGGAACGGACGAACGGCTCCAGATCAAGAATGAATCCCTGGGTTCTTCCAATTATTTCCTGTCTTATGAAGGCGTTGCCAAATATATCCTGATGCAGCAGGAGAGCGAGGCTTCGGCTTCCGCACAGAAATGGGCGGGGCAGTTTATTAAAATGACTACATGTCCGGAATGTAACGGCCAGCGTCTGAACAAAGAGGCATTGCATTACCGGATTGCCGATAAGAATATTGCGGAGATATCTTCTTATGATATATCCGAACTGTATGATTGGCTGGACGGTATCGAAGACCGTCTGGACCAGAAGCAAAAGCAGATTGCCATAGAAATATTGAAGGAGATACGTTCCCGCCTGAAGTTCCTGTTGGATGTGGGGCTGGATTATCTCTCTCTCAACCGTGCTTCGGCAAGCCTTTCCGGCGGCGAAAGCCAGCGTATCCGTCTGGCAACCCAGATCGGCAGCCAGCTGGTCAATGTGCTTTATATCCTCGACGAGCCGAGTATCGGGTTGCATCAGCGTGATAATGTCCGTCTGATCAACTCTTTGAAAGAACTTCGTGATACTGGGAACTCGGTCGTTGTCGTGGAACATGACAAGGATATGATGCTGAATGCCGATTACGTGATCGACATGGGTCCGAAAGCCGGCCGTCTGGGCGGAGAGGTCGTGTACGAAGGTACGCCTCAGGAGATGCTGAAGGTCGATACGCTGACGTCCGCTTATCTGAACGGAAAAACAGAAATTGCCATTCCTGCCGAACGTCGGAAAGGAAACGGCAAGTTCATCTCCATCAAAGGAGCCGGCGGTAATAACCTGAAAAACGTAGATGTGACTTTCCCGCTGGGAACGCTGATCTGTGTGACAGGCGTGTCGGGGAGCGGCAAATCGACGTTGATCAACCGTACCCTGCAACCGATCCTGAGCCAGCATTTCTATCGTTCGCTGGAAGATCCGTTGCCTTATAAGTCGATCGAAGGTATTGATAATGTGGATAAGATCGTCAATGTCGACCAGTCGCCTATCGGACGTTCGCCGCGAAGCAATCCGGCTACCTATACGGGTGTGTTTTCCGATATCCGTAACCTCTTTGTCGATCTTCCCGAATCGAAAGTAAGGGGATATAAACCGGGACGCTTCTCATTCAACGTGTCCGGCGGTCGTTGCGAAACCTGCAAAGGGAATGGTTACAAGACCATCGAGATGAACTTTCTGCCCGACGTATTGGTGCCCTGCGAGGACTGTCATGGCAAACGTTACAACCGCGAAACACTGGAAGTGCGTTTCCGCGGTAAATCCATTGCGGATGTACTGGATATGACGATCAACATGGCGGTGGAGTTCTTTGAGAATATCCCGACCATCTTGTCTAAGATCAAGGTCTTGCAGGATGTGGGCCTGGGTTATATTAAACTGGGGCAACCTTCCACCACGTTGTCCGGCGGCGAAAGCCAACGTGTGAAGCTGGCAACTGAACTGGCTAAAAAGGATACAGGCAATACATTATATGTACTGGACGAACCGACAACCGGTCTTCATTTCGAAGACATCCGTGTTCTTCTGGGTGTCCTGAACAAACTGGTGGAAAAGGGCAACACCATCATCGTCATCGAGCATAACCTCGACGTCATCAAATGCGCCGACTACCTGATCGACATGGGCCCCGAAGGCGGCCGTAAAGGCGGTCAGGTCTTGTTTACCGGCACCCCGGAAGAGATGGTAAAGAAGAAAACGAAGAGCTATACCGCTCCGTTCCTGAAAGAGGAGTTGAAACAATAACCTGGCATAGGCAGACGAGGAATATGGCACGCCTATCCCCGTTTGCCGACATAACTAAGATAGAATAATAACTAAGTGAAGACAGATATATGAAGAATCCTATCCAAATGATCAAACAATGCGTAGAGAAGGAAGAACCTTATTTCCTGCTGCGCGGACAAGATATATGCGCCCTGGCGGCCATTGAAACTTATTACGAAGAGGTGAAGAAAAATGTGAAAGATCCCTACTTTATCGAGGAGATCGAAGAGATCATGAAAGACTTCCGGGCCTTCCGCGAAGAACAGCAAACCCATATACCGGATTGATCGATGGCAGACGACAGTTACAGAACCATTAAACAAGTAGCCGAGGGCTATTACACGGAGAAGCGTAGCCGCTTTATCTCGTATGCCATCCCCGTGCGTACGGTCGAAGAGGTGAAGGAGCAACTGGACCAGTACCGTAAACAATATTATGATGCACGCCATGTCTGCTGGGCTTATATGCTGGGACCGGACCGCCTGACGTTTCGTGCAAACGATGACGGCGAACCGTCTTCCACTGCCGGGAAACCGATCCTCGGACAGATCAATTCCAATGAACTGACGGATATCCTGATCCTCGTAGTCCGTTATTTCGGAGGTATCGAGCTGGGTACCAGCGGGCTGATCGTTGCCTATCGTACGGCCGCTGCCGAAGCGATCGCGGCCGCCGAAATAGAGGAACGTACGGTGGATGAAGATATCACAGTCGCTTTTGAATATCCCTACCTGAACGGGATCATGCGCATAGTGAAAGAAGATAACCCCCTTATTGTATCTCAGAAATTCGAAATGGACTGTGAGATGACACTACGTATCCGAAAAGGGGAGGCGGAAAAGCTGAAGAACCGCTTATTGAAAGTGGAGTCGGCCTATCTGAAGTAATTTATTAATAATCTGAAACATGAGTTACCTGCTATTTCCGATTTGAGAGGATTTCCTTATTTTTGTACTCTGAAATCTAAACAAGCAAATAGTGGTAATATAATGAAGAAGATTCTGTTATTTTCTTTTTTCTTAGTGATTGGTTTGGTTGTCTCGCAGTTTCTTCCCGCTATGGTGGGAGAGAACTATTCGATGGTGAAGACGATCTCCAACACGTTGTTGTATGTGTGTCTGGCCTTTATTATGATCAACGTGGGTCGGGAGTTTGAAATGGACAAAACCCGTTGGAAATCTTATACGGAGGATTATTTTATTGCAATGGCAACCGCAGCCTTTCCCTGGATCTTTGTGGCGTTGTATTATATGTTCGTCCTGCTTCCCGATATCTATTGGTCGAGTGGTGAAGCCTGGAAGGAAAACCTGTTGCTGAGTCGTTTTGCGGCGCCTACCTCCGCCGGCATTCTCTTTACTATGCTTGCTGCTGCCGGACTGAAGGCTTCATGGGTATATAAAAAGGTGCAGGTTCTGGCTATTTTTGACGACCTCGATACGATCCTGCTGATGATACCGCTTCAGATCATGATGGTGGGACTGCGCTGGCAGTTGGGTGTTATCATCCTGATCGTGATGGTGCTGCTTATGCTCGGGTGGAAGAAGATGGGCACTTATAATATGCGTCAGGACTGGAAAGCGATCTTGCTCTATGCAATTGTAACGCTGGCTATTACGCAGGGAGTTTATCTGGTGTCCAAACATTTCTATGGTGAAGACGCCAGTATTCATATCGAAGTGCTGCTGCCTGCTTTCGTCCTGGGTATGATCATGAAGCATAAGCATATTGACACGAAGGTCGAACACAATGTGGCTACAGCCATATCCTTCCTGTTCATGTTCCTTGTGGGGGTGAGTATGCCGGTATTCTTTGGCATTGATTTTGCCAAACAATCGGCCGAGGCGGCAACCATTACCGGGGCGCAGCCGATGATGTCGTGGCCGATGATCCTGTTGCACGTTCTTATTGTCTCTTTCCTTTCTAATATAGGAAAACTTTTCCCGCTGTTCTTCTATCGCGACCGGCGCAAACGTGAGCGTCTGGCATTGTCGATCGGTATGTTTACGCGTGGTGAGGTAGGAGCAGGTATTATTTTCATCGCTCTCGGATACAATTTAGGTGGACCGGCCCTGATGATTTCTGTCCTTACTATTGTGTTTAATTTAATTTTAACTGGTATCTTTGTGGTCTGGGTAGAAAAATTGGCCCGTAGCGCCTATCAGCTCGAAATGGCAGAGAAGCAAAGACAATAACACAGTTAGGAATTACGGAGACAGGTCAGCAAGCTGTCTCCGCAAATATTTTAAATACAATGGATCGTACTATTAATGTTATCCTGAAACCATTGCGCCGTTTCGCTACACAGAAGTCGAGCGCCAGTTTTCTATTGTTTATGGCCACCATACTGGCTATGATACTGGCCAATTCCCCTTGGGCGTATGCTTATCATCATATACTATCTTATCCCATAGATCTTCAGATCGGTAAATTCAATTTGTTCTCGCATCACGGAGAGCCGATGCCGATGCTGGCTTTTGTGAATGATGCCCTGATGGCCGTATTCTTCTTTGTGATAGGGTTGGAGATCAAGCAGGAGGTTTTGATCGGCGAACTCAGTTCGGTCCGTAAGGCGATCCTTCCGGTAATTGCCGCTTGCGGTGGTATGATCGTGCCGGTCCTTTTCTTCCTTCTGGTGTGTAATACAGGACCGGAAGCACGCGGGGCTGCTATCCCAATGGCTACCGATATCGCTTTTGCCCTTGCCGTTCTGGGACTTTTGGGGAAGCGGGTTCCTCTGAGTATGCGAATTTTCCTGACGGCGTTGGCTGTTGTCGATGATATCGGCGGTATAATTATTATCGCTTTGTTTTATAGCGGGCATATTGCCTATCAGCCGTTGCTGATTTCCCTGGCCCTGTTGGCGTTATTGTATGCCGGAGGGAAGATGCGGGTAAATAATAACCTGTTCTATTATATTGTCGGTTTTTTTGTCTGGATTTTGTTCTTGGAATCGGGTATTCATCCAACCATAGCAGGGGTATTGGTGGCCTTCACCGTGCCTGCCCGTCCGAAGATCAACCTGAACGATTTCACCTGTGATATGACCGGCTATCTGAATATGCTGGACTATACGGAGGTGCGCCAGTCTAAAAAGGCCGCCGTGCTGACTCCGACGCAGATACAGGTATTGAACAATATCCATTCGCTGGCGGATAGAACGATCAGTCCGTTGCAAAGCATTGCCGACAAACTGCATCCGATGGTAAATTACCTGATCCTTCCGCTGTTTGCCTTTGTGAATGCCGGTGTCACGTTCGGCGATATCCAGCCTGCGTCTCTGGTCAATGTGCCGTTGGCAGTCTTCCTGGGATTGTTTGTCGGAAAGACATTGGGTATTTTCTCTTTTACCTATTTCTTTGCCCGTACAAGCCTCGCCTCTATGCCTGCGGGAATGACACGTTGGAATCTGTTTGGGGTGTCGATGTTAGGAGGTATTGGTTTCACAGTTGCACTGTTCATCGCTAACCTGTCGTTTAACACTACGGATGCTGTAGGCATGGATTTGCTGAACCAGGCTAAACTTGGCGTATTTACGGGATCGTTTGTCTCTGGACTTTGCGGATACTTATTGCTGAAAAAGGTGCTGCCGAAGGCGGCAAATGAGTGATAACATACATTTGACGCACCTTTCTGCAATCAGATTCTTATACTTCCCAAATCTTATACCCCTTATTCGCAACGACATAAATAACAAATTGGCGAATATGGAAATCCGGCAATAATTCTTTGGCATCGGCAGCATAGCGGCACACCTGTTCGACATCTTCCGGATGCGGTACTTCGAGTGCCAGTATATGTTTTGCATCTTTTGACGGGAAATATTTGAACTCTACGATCTGTTTGTTTTTATGATAGGGTGTACCTGGTCGGCCTGTGATTTCCCAATCGGCTCGCCCTGACGGATAATTCTGTTCAAGGGCGAAAAGGTATTCGCTGCTCAAATAACGGTTACAGAGCTCGTAGAAAGTATTCCGGATGAAGTTCTCATTCATTTTATCAAAACTTTGTGCCGGGAACTGTCCCAGGTAGACACGGTAATACCCGGCGAAAAGAGTTTTGACGGAATGGTCTTTTGTGAACTGCTCAAAGAAGCCTATGTATTTATCGGCTGTACCACGAAGATCGTTCAGGGTATTATAATAATCTACGAAAATAGTACACATGGTATTGTTGGGTAATACCATGTTGAAATTATCAGCCAGCGTAGTCATACCCAGGTAATAAAGCGAGATCGGATAAAACTCTTTCCGGAAGAACTGTTCTCTGGTAAACTTACTCTTCAGCATCTCGCGGGTATATCCTAGTCTCCCTTCATAAACCAGTTGATGCAGCATCTCTTTCGCCCGTTCCTCTCCCAGGGTAAGACGCTTGATCCATCCTAAGTCTGTACGCAGGTTCTCATCGATCAGTTCATCCGGAATAGTACCGTTATTGATAGTAAAGTCATTTAAGAAGTAAGTTAATATCGTTGAATTATAAATAGGTTCTGCTCCCGGTAAGAAACGGTAACCGTCATAATTATTTCGTATAATCTGATGTATTTCGGGTAATAATGATTTATCGAATCCATAGCCATCGAAAATAGCTAGCAGATAAGCCTCGGTTTCCTCATAAGTAAACCCCAGCATATTGACAAAAGCCGGTTGCAGAGTGACCATTTGGGCAATATTGAATCCGCTCGTGAGGTCATCCATAGTGATGGGCAGCACGCCCGTAATAAAGACCCCGCCGATTCCCAGTGTTTTGACACCTTCCTTAATAACTTTAAAGAACGTTCGCAGGAAACTATCTCCGGTAGTCAGTTCGCTATACAATAAGTCTTTGTTTGAGGTAATCAGCTGATTGGTGAAATTATCATATTCATCAATGATGATATACATTTGTGGCAGGTCATTCAGACTGATATACGTTACCAGGTCACTTAATAGATCTGCACTGTTCGTTGTTTCAGAGAATCGAAAATCTGAAAAGTATTTCTTGTATGTTATCTCTGCAAATCCCCGGATGCTTTTATTTATGGCAATACCGAAGTTTTTTTCCATATCCCGAACATTTTCAGCAACAGAGACAATCGAGAAGTCCAGATGCAACACCATATAACTGTTCTGCCGTCCGGTCGGATGTTGCCCGATCCAGGTATCACCGAAAAGGGATTCGAAACGATCGGTTTCGTTCAGATCGTAGTAATAATCCAGCATCGTACAGAAGAGACTTTTGCCGAATCGCCGGGGACGAAGGAAGACGGGCACCTGATATTTCTCTAATTCAGTAATATACCGGCTTTTATCTACATAGTAATAACCATCCTCACGTAACTGGGCATAATTCATTACAGCATAGGGTATCTTATAACTTCTCATAGCGAAACATGTTAATCATTCAGACAAAGGTAGTTCATTTTTTGTTATATTCCTGCCAATATTAATTTAAATAAGAAACAGTATGGATGAAATGACTTTGATTAGGAAAGGGGTTGCACGTAATGGGTTCGTGCTTTATGCTCTGAATATTATTGACCAGGTGGAACAGAAAAGACGGTTCGGGACGGCACATGCCTATATGAGTAGCCTGAAGTCGCTGGTGGAGTTTACCGGGAGCCAGCGGATACCCTTCCGGCTGTTCCGGTCGGGGATGCTGAATAGTTATGAGAACAGGTTGTTGGGACAAGGCTGTTGTGAGAATACGGCACATTTCTATCTGCGTAATTTACGCGCCCTTTACAACAAGGTTGTGGCGGAGAAAGTGATCCGCCCGCGCGAAAACCCTTTTGCCGGCATGTCGCTGGAATCGATGCCGACACGTAAACGGGCATTGCCTAAAAGATGGGTGAAACGGATAAAGAACCTCAAATTGGATGAAGGAACCAGCCTGGCTATGGCACGCGATATGTTCCTTTTCAGTTTTTACACCTGCGGTATGGGGTTTGCTGATATGATTCTATTGAAACATGAGCAATTGCAACGGGAGATGATCCATTATGAGCGGGTGAAGACCGGACGGCCCGTCTCTGTTTTTGCAAATGGAGACTTGTTGAAGATTATTGAAAAATATCGTACCGATAGTTGTTACATCTGGCCTGTGCTGTCGGATGGGGCGAGCGAGGAAGCCCATTATAAATGTTATCGGAGTGCCTTATGCTCATTCAATCGTCATCTGAAGATCATTGCGGAGAAAGCGAATATCCCCGAATCACTGTCGTCATATATGGGCCGCCACTCTTGGGCAACCGCCGCCCGCAACCAATTGATGCCTACTGCGGTGATTAGTTCCTGCCTGGGACATGCCAACGAAAAAACGACACAGATCTATCTCGACTCGTTCAACGAAGGGTTGGTGAAGCGGATAAATAATAAAGTGATCAATCTGGATTGATAGGGGATGATAATGAAAGAAAGTTTCCATTACAAATGGAAACTTTCTTTCTGTTGACATTTGACAGTTAAGTGAATAAACTACAATTTGTCTATTTCTTCGACAGACAGACCGGTACACTGGGCGATCGTTTCGATATTAACTCCCTGCTTTTTTAAATTTGCAGCAATCTGGCGTTGTTCTTCTGCTTTACCTTTTGTCATCCCTTTCATTTCGGCCTCCTCCACCGCATATTCCAAGGTATTGCGCCAGTCGCGGTAAATCTTCAGGTTCTCATCGTAAACAGCCCGTTCGTGAGGAGTCATTGCATTCAGGTTTGCCACGTCGAGCAGGCGTTTGAAGGCATCGTTTTTCTCCTTAAACGGAGACATATCAAATAAATTCATATTCTTCAATATATAAACCATATTCTCCAGAGGCGTTTTGCATTCCTCTTCTCTTAGATTGAACAGATCGAACGACAGATAAATCTGTTTCAGTTTGACCTCGCCAAAAGTTTTCCCTGTCGCCTCATTGGCCATTACCACATCGGTGCGCCAACTCTGAAATTCAGGCAGACTAAAGTTCAACAGGTAGATGCCATATACCGGAAGCAAGCTATACTTCCAGTCAGCTCCGCTCTCTCCCTGACGGGAGACCAGTCGACAAATGTAATAAAATCCGCGGTTAAAGAAATAATGTTGGGGACAATTCTGCATTTCAAGTACAAATTTGCTCCCGTCCACATCTTCGCAAAGGAGATCGAAGATCACCGTACGTTGTTCTATTACTTCGGGTTGGATTTCTTTATAGGTCAGGTCTTTCACCTGGCGTTCGCCCTCGAGCGTGGCGTTGATAAAGTCGATTGCCACTTGCTTTTCACCGAATACGGTTTTAAAAGCCTTGTCGAGCATGATGTTCACATACTTTTCCATAAGTCAATAGTTTTAGTTGTTTTATTACCCGATAGCAGGTAACGAGACAAATGTAGGCAATATTTTATTTATTCCAAACAGAGAAGGGGATTATTTGATTCAGATGTAGAAAATTGAGCTATTCACAGTTAGTCCTTTCAGGACAAGCAACAACACTTAACTAGTTCACTTCTGATAAAATGTGAAACGACTTTGTCCGGCAACTCTGAATTGACAAAATGCTATATTATATACCTTATGAGTAAGCTGTACCGGATAGTATCTTGCGTTGCTTATTTTTATGCAAATGTAGAGGAGATTCGGATAGACAAAAAGACAGAATAATTAAACAATAAAGATCGCGGAGACATTGTATCATGGATTTCAAATATCATTACATTATCCATGTAGCAATTTTACTAAGTTATAGACATTACAAATACACTTATTATATCTGTTGTTCCAGAAACAAAGCATGTTCTTTAACATGGAATCTAACGCTTCAAAAACTCAAAAAAAGAGTTTTTTCTTCGATTAAAAAACATTTTTTCGGCTTAAAACAAGCTAAATCTAGCTTACAATAGAAATAAATTTCATTTAAAACGAGATCTACTTTTGTTTAAAACGAAATATTTTTCGGCTGCAGAGGAGAAAAAACCGATCTTTTATGTTAATAAATACATAATCAAGTATTCCCCAAAGGGGATATGAGAGAATATTCCGGTTATAGAAAAAGGCATTTTACCATCATAAAGATAGATAAAATGCCGATTTTTTAAAATAATGACACACCAGCAATCACTGTATAGAATTACAATTTAGGGGACTAAAGTCCAAAGAACTAAATACTTTATTAGTCAGTCAGCTAAAGCAGATGGCAAATGAACCTGTAATAGCCAAGTGACATTGATGACAAGATAGCTCAAATATGACAAGGTATGAGCCAGCTTTTTGCGAATATATATAATAATGTGGAATAATCTGAAAGATCTCTTCGGAAGCGAGAAGCCTTCCGTAAATAAGTTCATCTATAAATTCAACCAATTGCCTTCAGAAAAGCAGGTCAGAGTTTTAAAGGCGGTACGCGAAGCCGCCTTTTGTGACTGGAATGAATTGCCACCGTATTACCGTGATTTTCTTCTCTCCCTGTTCAGCCGCTACCGGACAGAAACCCTGGATTCCTTACATCAGGATACGATTCTGGGTGAAATGACTTTTCAACTGAAGAATCTTCATTTGATCTTGCGTGTAATAGCCTTGCTGGAAGGGCGGAAGAATGGGGGATCTCCGTGTTATCTGGATGTTGCCTTCTGTTTTCTGCTGGTCTTCCCTTTCCCTTGTTCGGTGGAATACATCGGAGATTGCCTGCGCACCAAATTTGTGACCGTCGACGATATCGACTTGTTAATAACTGTTGGTGATTTGCAGGATGGAGCGGGACATATACCGTTTAAATCTAAATAAGTATAAATAACGGCCATAATTGTCTGCCGGAATATGCGGGAGAAAATAAGTTTTAGTCAATATACAGGTTTTTGCCCGGGGGGAACTCCTCTTTTCGGGTGAGTGATTTTCGTATTCCGGCAGAATACCCGTTTGGTTGCTGTCCTATCTTTGTTATGTGCTCCGATAGCGGACATACAATTCATACATTATTCATTTAATACATTAATTATTATGGCAATGAAGTTTAAGCTGGTTACGAGAAAGAACATGGGGCCGGATCTGGAAGAAGTTCCGGAGAAAATTTATGCACAGATGGTGTGTGGCGATTATGTTCCTTTTGATGAATTTGTGGAAGAGTTTACCTACAGCCGTATCGCGGTAGAAAATGCACTCGACAACACGCCTCCTGCCGCAGCAAAGACGGCTTTGAATCATCTGGTTACTTATTTGCTGGAACCTTTACGGAAGTTTTACAAATCCCCTGTTGCGATCCTTAGCGGATACCGTAGCGATGCCGTGAACCGTCTTGCCGGCGGTGTTGTTGCCAGCCAGCATCGGAAAGGGGAGGCTGCTGATTGTTATGTGGCAGAGGGACCGGAGCAACTACTGGCAGCTCTGCAAAACTCCGGCCTCCCTTTCGACCAGGCTATCTTATACAAACGCCGCCGTTTCCTGCATCTTTCCTTAAAGCAGTTCGGAAGGAACCGGATGCAGGTACTTGTTTATATGATTTGTGTTATTTGTTTGTTTCCGGGCTGCGGATTAAGAAGGAACATACGCCAATCTGAACAGTACGGTTACAGCGATTCCGTCGTTTTCATCCGTAGCGACAGCCTGTTACTTCAACAACATTCAGCCCTTCACGACTCTTTATCTTGGGAATTAAAGCAAATCATCTATCTTCCGCCAGACACGTCCGGCAGGCAACCCCTGCAAAGCATCACCTTCGCCCGTCTTCTCCATACCACCCACCAAACCGACAGCCTTACAACCAAAACTACTACACAACAATCCAGGTCCGCATATACGGAAGAAAGATCACTTACACAGAAAGAACATCGCGCAACGGGCTATCGGGTTTTGATATTGGTGGTAGTCGGGGGAGGCTTATTTATTAGTACTTGGAGATATCTGGCAAGAAAATATCAGTCGTAAAGCAATATTTAAGTTGAAACTTATTAGAAAAGAAATATATCCTTATCTTTGTACAAAATGATATATCTGAACAATGATTACAAAGATATCAATAGAGAACTATAAGTCAATAACCAAACTGGATTTTTCTCCGGGACGTTTTAATATACTTATAGGGGAGAATGGAGGAGGAAAATCTAATCTTCTTGAGGCCATATCATTTGGGGTAGCTGCTTCTTTGGATAAATTAGATAATGAATTTCTTGGATTGAGAGGTATCAGAGTTACCGAACCTCAGTTTGTGATGTCATCATTTGAGAATAATCCTCCAAAAGAAATTGTTATTTCTTTTCTAACTGATAGGAAAACTTCAAGTATAATTTGTCGGATCGATCCTAAAACAAAAAAGGCAGAATTGTTTGCTGGCTTTCCTATCAGCGGGAATGCGGAAGCGGAACCATTGAGTTATGAAACTATCTCACATATTAAAAACATATTATCTAAAGAAGGGATTTATGTGAACAAGCTGGATATTAGATCCACTTTAGCTGCAGAAGCACATCCTTTTTATGGAAAAGTAGATCCGGAACTTGGGCGTTTTGTTTTTTATTGTCCGGAGGAATCTGCCTTACGTACATTTCGTGATGAATATCAATTATTACCTTTGGGTAGAAAAGGCGAAGGTGTCTTTAAATATTTGAAAGAATTGTCCCAATCTGAAGAAGGAAAGCTTGTTTTAAATGAAATCAATGAGAACCTGTCTCTCCTTGATTGGTTTGATCATATAGAAGTTCCTGCTACAGGGTTATCAAATGATTATACGGTATATATTAAAGATCGCTATTTGACAGATACTATGTCGTATTTTGATCAGAGAAGTACCAATGAAGGTTTCCTGTATCTGTTGTTCTATTTCACATTGTTTATTTCAAAAGATACTCCTGCTTTCTTTGCAATTGATAATATAGAATCGTCTTTTAATCCGAAATTGTGTACTAAAATTATAGAGGTTTTGCAAAAGTTAGCGGTAAAACATAATAAGCAGGTGATCTTGACTACTCATAATCCATTTATATTAGATGGCTTGGATTTATCGGATGAAGATCAGAGATTGTTTGTTGTCAGACGAAATGATGAAGGGCATACGAAAATCAGGCATATTGAATATAAACCGGAACGAAAGAAAAAACTGTCAGAGCTTTGGATGAGTGGAGCTATCGGAGGATTGCCGGATAACTTTTAATATAGATACGGAAATGACCATCGCATTAGTAACAGAAGGTATCTCCGAATACCGCATAACAAAGCATATTCTTACAAAATACTTTAAAGGGTATAACGAAGATATTGACATCAATCAGATGCCACCGAAATTGACTGAAGATGAAAAGAAACAGGCTGATGGTGGTACCAAAGGTGGTTGGGTTGAGGTTTTGAAGTATTGTGAGAACCAGGAAGAACTGGAATCAATCGTTCAAAGTTTGAGTAACATTTAATACAGATTTATTATGTATAGGATATTTACTTTTCTATTGTTTTGCCTGGTTTCGTTTTCTATGTCTGCCCAATCCTCGAAGGTGGAAGTCTCTTATGAACTTTGTAAGGATGATATGACACGGGAATTGATGGATTTTCAGGATATTCGTTATTATCAGGTATTTATTAAAGGTGATTTTTCAGGAAAGATGTGTAATTTGGTGATGGTACATTGTCGAAATGGTCAGTTGTCCTATGATGAACCGATTCGTTTTCAGGAAAAGGATTCGACGATCCGGCTGACCTATTTTGCCCAGTCTATTGATAGTGATACAGCCAAAATCTCTCTGAAAAGTAAAGCTGTACATTCAACTCGTAAATATGATGTGAAGAACTGTAAAAGTCATATACTGATGGAAACCTATACGGAAGCTCCTCTGACTACGGCGGATACTATACCGGTAATTGCTTATACAACAGGCTTGGTTCAAAATTTTATGTTTGAAGGGAAACCTGTAACCGGTATTGATTATTGTGGATTACGTTTTGCGAAAGTTAATCCTAAAGAGTGGTCGGACAAGTACGGGGTAAAGGACTTTGTTTATTATATCATTTATTTTGAACCTTTCGACATAGGGAAAGAATAACTATTTCACCTCGAAAAGTATCTTACGCTGATTACCCCAGTTGTCGATCAGAGTGAGCATGTGTTTACCGGACTCCACTGTGCAGGCGATCTGGTGGTTGTCTGTTGTTTCTCCAAGGTACGTGTCGTCGAGATGCCAGTAGATGGTGGCGTCGGGACGGGCATGGGCGGCTTTGAAGATAAACTTCTCCTGTTTGCCGGAGAATCCTTTCGGTAAGTATAAGATGGCGTTGTGTTCCGGGTAGATCAGTTCGATCTGCCGGCTTTGTGCCTGTTCGCATCCCGGTTTGATGGGAGGGAGGGGGACGTAGTCGATATGGTAGTTACGGTAATAATATTCCTGTGAAGGCGGGAGCACGAACCAGGGACGGGTGATCATCCGGTCGACAGACTCGCAGGAACTGTTTACACGAAAACGTCCGTCTGCCGATAGATGGACTAGTTTGTGGTAAGGACATACCGGGGTGTTGATGCCGGAACGGGGGATATACAATGTGTCCGTCTGGTCACAGATCCGGGAGGCTTTGTGTCCGCTGTTACGACAGATCACCGCCTGTTCCAGTTCGTCGAAAGGCATATCGAACCAACTGCTGCCGGGTAACAGTGAGAAGAGGTCGAAGAGGACAGGGGCTGCATTTCCTACTCCTGTCAGGCCCGGGCGACCTTCGCCGGACGCATTTCCCACCCATACGCCGACGACATAGCGGGGAGTAGTCCCGATAGCCCAGGCATCGCGTCCTCCGTAACTGGTCCCGGTCTTCCAGGCGATCTGCTTCATTGATTCGAATTGTTGCCAGTCGGCTTCTTCTTCCGGGCGGTTGAGGGCGGACATGGCTTCGTAAGTAAACCAGATGGAGGCGGCTGATAATAATGACTTATCGGTAAGTCGCTTGTCTGTGATTGATTGTATAGGATCTTTTCCTTTGTTAGGGAATGGTGTCAACGGATGAATATCCTGCGGATTATATCGTCCGTTGTAAGGACGGTAATGGGTGAGAACCCGGGACAGGGAGGCATACATTCCGGATATATCCCATAAAGTACCTTCTGCGCCTCCCAGAATCAGGGACGCTCCGTAATGTTCTTCCGAGAAACGGAGGGAGGTCATACCTAATGTCTTCAGTAAGGTCATGAAACGGCCGGTATTATATTGCGACAACATGCGGACCAGAGGTACGTTCAGCGAACGTTCGATTGCCCGGTGGGCAGGGACGGCACCGTTGAATGTCTTGTTATAGTTCTGCGGCATAAAACCGTTGATGTTCAGAGGTACATCCGATACGAGGGTGGGAGGGAGTATCTGTCCGTCGTGCAGCATTCCGGCATAAAGGAAAGGTTTCAGGATGCTCCCCGTGCTACGGGGGGAAGTGATGATATCGACCTGGTTTCCCCGTTTTTCGTCGGCCTGGAAGGTGGCATTTCCGGCATATGCCAGGATTTCTCCGGTTTCCACGTCGGCGATAAGGGCTGCCAGGTTATGGATATGGTTGGAACTGCTGTATTCCCGGGCATAACGGTTGACGAGTTCCTGGGTTTGTTTCTGCAAGGAATACTGTACCGATGAGGTAATACGTATTCCCGGTGTGCCGGCGGCCAGCCGTTCCAGCAGATGAGGAGCTTCGTTGGGTAAGGGCACCGGGGCTTCCGGCAGGGGTTCCATGCAGGATAGTTCGTATTCGGTATTGTCGATGATATTTCTTTCTTTCAGCGTGTGCAGGAGTTTGTCGCGTTTTGTTTTCAGTTGTTTCCGGTTCCTGCCCGGATGGATAAGGGCGGGAGAGTTGGGAAGTACGGCCAGTGTGGCACTTTCCGCCCATGAGAGATCGGAAGCGCTGCGTCCAAAGTAACGCCAGGCCGCTGTCTCGATGCCGACAACGTTCCCTCCGAAGGGGGCATGGGAAGCATACAGGTTGAGTATTTCCTTTTTACTATGGGTCGTTTCCAGGAAGAGCGCCCAGCACATCTCGATACTTTTTTCGTACACGGTACGATCCCGGTTTCCCCGGGCGAGGCGTGCCAGCTGCATGGTCAGTGTACTTCCTCCGCTGACGACGCGGTGGTACCGGACATTCAGATAGGCGGCACGCAGAATGGCTGCCGCGTCTATCCCCGGATGATAAAAGAAATATCGGTCTTCATAAGTAGTCAGGCAGGTAATGAATTTATCCGGCAGAGAATCGGTCGCCGGAAACCGCCATTGCCCGTCCGGTGCAATCCTCGCCCCCAGCAGGTTACCCTCCGAAGAGTAAAGTAATGTCGAGTAAGATACGGGGAACAGGGTACGGGGAACCAGCAGGTACATCCCTCCCCAAAGAAACAGGATAAACAGCAAAATAGATATTATCCAGGTTTTATTTATCGTCATAATGCCCTAAAGCTGATACTATATAAACTGTCACGATATTTTCATCTACTATGATCTCTGCTCTATGTAATGTTTTAGTTGCCATACTTTCCATTGTTATAGTTATTACAAAGATAAGGATAAAAATGAAAGATCAGGTGGAATACGTTCTATCGTAGAATATAATTCTTTATATTTGTGAAATAAGTAGATGTGCTGATGTTTGTTTTTGATCTTGAATAAGTAGTAACCGTTAATTGGAAGAAATATGGCAAGGTATCTTTATTTGATGTGTTTATGCTATTTGTTGTGCCTGTTGGGCAGTTGTACTTCAAAGAGTAGCGAAGGCGAGACGGGAGAGTTGCCTTTTAACCCGCATGTGGAAGCGTTTACCTCGGGTAAAATATCCAGGTATACACCGGTGTATCTGATATTCAATCAGGATATACCACAGGATAAATTACAGAGCGACCGGTTGTCGAAGCTGGTCCGCATCAAACCGGATATAGCCGGAGAGTTCTCTTTTGAGAATAACCGGACTATCGTTTTCAAACCTGCAAAAGAGTTTGACCGGAATACCTCCTACAAGCTGACGGCCGACCTTTCCGAATGGTTTGACGTGACAGGCAAGGACAAGCAGTTTACCTTCGGCTTTTCTACTTTCCCTATGGCGTTGCGTGCCAATCTGGAATCGATGGAGATCAACAAGAAGAACGAGAATGGTTATGATGTACTGTGTACTTTGCTGACCCCCGATAAGGAGATACCGGAAACAGTTGAATCGTTGGTCCGCTTCTCAGAAAAGGTGGATGCTGTATGGCAACACAGCCCCGACGGTAAAAAACATCAGGTTACCTTGCAGAATGTACAGGCCGGAACCGACGGAAGCCGTACGCTTACCCTTTCCGTTGCCCCGAATAAACTGGGCGTTGCCGAAGATAAGCTGCTATCCGTAAGTATCCCGGATATGAACGATTTTGAGGTTTATGACGTGACTTATGTGACGGAACCGGAACGGTATGTGGAAGTGACGTTCTCTAAAGAGCTGGATTCTTCGCAGGATATGCAGGGATTGGCCTTTATCGCCGGGAATACCTCCGAGACGGTGAATGTGGAGGGGAACCGTCTGCGTTTATATCCCGATGCTCAACGTACGGGAGTTATGAATGTACATCTGAACCATCAGATACGCAGTAAGAACGGCCTTACTCTGAAAGAAGATATTATCCGCCAGGTCGAGATCAGCAGCCTTCTGCCGGATGTCAGGTTTGTCGGGCAGGGAGTTATTATACCGCAATCCACTCAATTGCTCGTACCTTTCCAGGCCGTTTATCTTCGTGGCGTTGTGGTACGTGTGATAAAGATACTGGAACAGAATATCGGCCAGTTCCTCCAAGTGAATAATCTGGACGGGACTTCGGACCTGATGCGTGTGGGCCGCCTGGTTGCACGTAAGACGATCTTCCTGGATGAAGACGGCAGCGATCTTACCCAATGGAACACCTATGCTATCGATATGAAGCAAATGATGGAACCTGAACCCGGTGCCATTTATCGTGTCGAACTTTCTTTCAATAAAGATCTGTCGGCCTATCCTTGCGACGATTCCGTGAAAGTCTCCCGCGAGCAATTGCTTGCTGAAGATGAAATCAAATTCAAAGAGGAAAGTTCGCGTTTTGATAATGGCGGATACTATTATTATAATGGTGATTTCGACTGGAGTGATTATAATTACAGCGAACGGAATGACCCCTGTTCGAATAGTTACTATTATAATAAGGTAGAAGGCAAGAATGTGCTGGCAACCAACCTCGGCCTGATAGCAATGGCAGGTGAGGATAATGAAATGACAGTCCTGGTGCATAACCTGATGACGACTCATCCGGAGAATGGTGTCAATGTCGCAGCTTACAACTACCAGAACCAGCAGCTGGCATCGGGTATTACGGACAGCCAGGGACAGGCCCGTCTGAAGATAACTTCGGGCAAGCCTTTCTATCTGATCGCTTCTTTGGGAAATGAACGCTCGTATCTGCGTGTGGATGGCGGATCGGCATTGTCGTTAAGCTCTTTCGATGTCTCCGGCGAGGTCGTACAGAAAGGCATTAAAGGATTTATCTATGGTGATCGGGGCATCTGGCGTCCGGGCGATACCTTGTTCCTGAGTTTTATGCTGAACGACCGTGCCAAAAAACTTCCCGCCAACCATCCGGTGGTAATGGAACTATATAACCCGTTGGGACAATTATATCTGCGTAAGACACAGACCCGGGGAGAACTGGGTGTGTATTCGTTTGCCATGCCGACGGAACCGGATGCACCGACAGGCGCCTGGAATGTAACTGTAAACGTGGGAGGCGTCAGCTTCACCAAACGCTTGCGTGTGGAATCCATCAAGCCGAACCGTCTGAAGATCGACCTGTCCATGCCCGAAAAGACATTATTGCGCGGCGAACCGCTGAACGCACGTCTGCATACGGAATGGTTGCAGGGAGCAACGGCAAGGAATCTTAAATACGATATTCAGGGAACCTTTATCTCTACACCGACCACTTTCGGCAGCTTTAAGGATTTCTATTTCGATGATCCTTCGAAAGTGTTTAACAGCGAAGAGAGCAAACTGATCTCCGGAACGACCGACGAGAAGGGAGACGCCCTTGTGCAGGCGAAGTTTGAGATCGGTTCGACGGCTCCGGGTATGCTGATGGCAAACTTCGTTACCCGTGTGTACGAAGAATCGGGCGATTTCAGTATCGATGCCAACCGGATGTTGTATTCGCCTTATAAGCGCTATGTCGGTATCAAGTCGCCGCAGCAGACACGCGAACAACTCAATACAGGAAGTAATTACACCTACGAAGTCGCTTCGGCCGATTACCTGGGCAACCCGCAGGCCAATACGGAACTGGAGGTACAGGTCTATAAAGTGTATTGGTACTGGTGGTGGAGTTCCGACAACAGTAGCCTGGCAAACTATGTCTCCGACTCCTACAACAAACCCGTCAAAAATATGACAGTCCGTACCGGGGAGAACGGGCGCGGGACCTTTAGCTTATCGTTCGGCAATGAAGAGTGGGGCACTTACTTTATTTCCGTGAAGGATAAGGAAAGCAAGCATTCGACCGGTGTCATGAGTTATTTTGACTGGCCTTATAACGAGGGACGGAGGAATGCCGACGGCAGTGAATCGGCCAGCATGCTGACCTTCAAGACGGATAAGGATAATTACCAGCCGGGCGAGAAACTGGTTATCACCATCCCTTCAGCCAAAGAAAGCCGTGCCGTTGTCAGCATAGAAAACGGCACGAAGGTATTGTCCGTCACCGAACATACCTGTGACGACCAACAGACCGTAATCAAACTGGACGTGACCAAAGAGATGCAGCCGAATGCCTACGTTTATGTAACGTTGTTGCAGCCTCACGGAATCACGAAAAACGATTTGCCGATCCGTATGTACGGCGTTGTCCCGTTCATGGTGACTTCTCCGGAAAGTCATTTATATCCCCAGATCAGCATACCGAACGAAATCAAGCCGGAAGCCAACTATGAGGTAACCGTTTCCGAAAAGGACGGCCGCGAAATGGCCTATACCTTAGCCATAGTGGACGAAGGCCTGCTCGACCTGACCCGTTTCCGCACCCCTGAACCCTGGAAGGCGTTCAATGCCCGCGAAGCCTTGGGCGTAAGCACCTGGGATATGTATAATTTCGTAGTCGGCGCTTACGGCGGACGTATCGAACAATTGTTCAGCATCGGTGGCGACGATGCCCTTAACAAGGGGCCGAAAGCCATTGTGAACCGTTTCAAGCCGGTTGTCATGTTCGACGGCCCGTTCCTGCTGAAGAAAGGGGAGAAGCAGCGTCATTCCTACCGGATGCCGAACTATAACGGTCGGGTGAAGGTCATGGTCGTAGCCGGCAACGGTGAAGCCTACGGAAATGCCGACAAGAGCGTTTTCGTGCGCAAGCCTGTGATGTTGCTCGGAACGTTGCCCCGTGTGATCGGTGTCGGCGAAGAGATGGTTGTCCCCGCCACCGTATTTGCTACTGAGAACGGTGTCGGAAATGTCAATGTCTCGATCAGTTGTTCCGATAATATGGAAGTCGTGGGACCGGCCACCCAGCAATTGAACTTTACGGAAAAGAGTGACAAGCAAGCCTCGTTCCGTATCAAGGTGAAAGACCAGCCGGGAGCCGGACGCGTAACGATCACTGCATCGGGCAAAGGCGATAAGTCGGTTTACACGACGGATATCGAGATACGTTCAGTCTCCCGTCCGCAGGTGAAGGTATTGCCTGTCACCCTGGAAGCCGGTAAGTCCTGGAAAGAAACGGTTCGGATGCCGGGAATGAAAGGTACCAATTCGTTGACCCTCGAAGTATCCGACGTGCCGCCTTTGAACCTGTCTTCCCGCCTGTCATATCTGATCGGTTATCCGCACGGATGCGTCGAACAGATCACCTCCAAAGGTTTCCCGCAATTGTACGTCGGTGAATTTGCTGCTTTGTCGAAGGCGCAGCAGACAACGACCGGAAACGCCGTTAAGGAAGTCATCCGTCGCTTGCGTTCTTACCAGACGGTAGACGGTGCATTCTCTTACTGGCCCGGCGGAACCAGCAGCAATGCCTGGGGAACGGTCTATGCCACCCACTTCCTGCTTTCTGCCGAGACGAAAGGATATCTGGTGCCCGACGGCATGAAACGGAATGTCCTGAATAATCTTCGCCGTGTGGCACGCGACTGGAAGCCCGTCAACTCCTATTATTCCCGTTCGGAAGAGATGACGCAAGCCTATCGCCTCTATGTCCTCGCCTTGGGACAGACGCCGGAAGTAGGCGCTATGAACCGCCTGAAAGAAAATAAATCGTTGCAACCGATGAGCCGCTGGCTGCTTGCCTCCGCCTATGCCTTGATCGGCCGCAGCGACGTGGCAAAGAACCTGATCGAAAAGACTACGGAGCTGAAAACAGATTATTCGGACTACGACCTTACATTCGGTAGCGACCTGCGTGACCAGGCCATCCGCCTGATGACGCTTACCCTGCTCGGAGACGGTAAGGAAGCCGCCCTGCTCACCCGTGACATCTCGAAAGAACTTTCGTCGGACGATTGGTTGAGTACGCAATCCACGGCCTTTGCCTTGGTATCCCTCTCCGAATACATGGCAAAATACAAGGTGGGCGGATCGATGGATTTCACCTATTCCTGCGCCGGAAAGAATGACAAAGTCAGCTCCGCCAAGAACGTATGGACGGAAACCTTACTGGAAAAAGCTGGGGCATCCGCTTCCGTAGAACTAAAGAACACCGGAACATCGACCTTGTTCGCCCGCATCATTACCGAAGGTATTCCCGAACAGGGCAAGGAAGAAGCCTATGCGAACGGCCTGTCGCTGGCCGTCAGCTACACCGACCAGAACGGCCGGGCTGTGAATATAGCTGACATGCAGCAGGGAACGAATTTCATAGCCGTGGTGACGGTCAAGAATCCTACCGCCCGTGGCATAAACAACCTGGTCTTGACGGAAATATTCCCTGCCGGCTGGGAAATCCTGAACACCCGCTTCCTGAACGACGGGGCGACAGACAAGACAGCCACAGGCATAAATTACCAGGATATCCGCGACGACAAGGTGTATAGTTACATCGACTATCTGCCTTCCGGCCGCCAGGTGACGGTAAAGATCAACCTCTGTGCCGTTTATCCGGGACGTTTCTATCTGCCCCCGGTTTATTGCGAAGCCATGTACGATAATTTGGTACGGGCGAATACCGAAGGGAAAGAAGTGGTTGTAGAGTGAAAAAAAAGTCTTTTAGGCCTAAGAAATCCCGGTTAACTGTTTAAAGTGGACTTCTTAGGCCTAAAAAGTGGCTTTTCAATGGTGAAAGTTTATCTTTTAGGCCTAAAAGACGTGTTTCAAACGTTTAAAGTAGACTTCTTAGGTCTAAGAAATGACTTTTCACCGTTTAAAGTTCATTCCCTAGGTCTAGGAAGGCAACTTTCACCGTTTAACCGGCATTCCCGAACTTCCAAATCGTAAGATAGTCCAACTACATCGAAACAAATGCTTGTTTTATTCAGAAGTAACCTTTTTATCTTTGCCGTGGATAAATACAACTGATTCATGAAGAAAAAACACTTACTCTTTGCTTTGTTTTGTAGCGGACTTCTATCCTGTACAGCGCCTACAGCAACTCAACAGTTAGCCGGGGATATCCTGGCCGACCAAAGTTTTCATACCGTCGACAGTATGGCCCGTGCCGTAATCCGTAGCGGTTTTAATGCCGGAAGCGGTTACTCCCAGATATGGGCGCGCGATATGAATACCTTTATTGAAGTGGCCTGCGAAGAAAGCAACCCGTCCGATCTGCGCAATGCGATCCTGTTGTTTTTTGCCCTGCAACAGCCAAACGACGAGATGATAGACGGATATGTCTTGAAAACAGACTTCAACTGGGGTGACGATCATCCTTATTATTCTGATGCTGCGCCCGACCATGTCGCTTTCAAGAATACAGTCGAAACAGACCAGGAATCTTCCCTGATCCATATCGTAGGAAAGTATATCCGCAAGACCGGCGACACCTCTATCCTGAACGAAGTGGTAGCCGGCCGCACCGTCTACGACCGTATGGTCGGAATGATCGACTATCTGATGAAGGAACGTTATAGCGAACAATATGGCCTTCTCTACGGAGCCATGACGGCAGACTGGGGCGACGTGCAACCCAACGACGATTTCGGTTGCGATATGAATGAATTGTCGGACCCAGCGATCGATGTCTACGACAATGCCATGTTTATCATCGCCCTCGATTTTATGCAGGAAATGACTGCGGATAATGTGGATAAGACCCGCTGGAAAGAACTTCGCCAGCATATAGCAGCGAATACCCGCAAACATCTCTGGGATGAACAGCGTCAGAAGTTTATTCCCCATATCTACCTGGAGAAATCTCCGATACCGGAAGGCTTTAACGAACTGGATGTGCATTATCACGGAGGAACCGCCATCGCGATAGAAGCCGGTCTGTTGTCTCCCGAAGAAATAGCCGTTGTCAATGCGCAGATGTTGGAGAATGTCCGCCTGTCCGGTATGCCGAGTATCGGTCTTACGTTGTATCCTACTTATCCGGAAGGGTTCTTCCGTGGTGGAATGTCCAAACCCTATATTTATCAGAATGGGGGAGACTGGACCTGGTTCGGCGGTCGTATGATCCAGCAGCTTATTGCCAACGGCATGGTGAAGGAAGCCTACGAAGAAGTGCGTCCGATGATCGATCGCGTCATAAAGAACCAGGGATTTTATGAATGGTACGGCAAAGGTGGCGTACCCAGCGGTTCCGGTCATTTCAAAGGCTCGGCCGGGGTACTGGCGAAAGCTATCGAGATGTTCAATCAATGGTCGGAAGAGAATAAATAATAAAATATCATATAAATGAGAAAAAGTAATTACGATAAAAGTCCCTCGACAACCGTCGACGGGGCTCTTTGGAAAGGTTGGGAGTCTGTTCTGGATAAGTTGAAGGACGTATGCAACGTCCCGGAAGAGTTGGCACGAAAGGTCGTTGTCATTGAATGTTATCATGGTGTATACCCGGAGGAACTGGCTGAACACCTGGCAACATTGCATCCTTCTTTGATGATTCATTCGGATCAATGTTTTAAAGGCGTAGAAGATATTGAGAAGATGACGCGTCCTTATCTGACAGACGATCGCCTTTTTGGACGCCGTGCCCCGTTTTACTATGCAGACTTCCTAGATGCGGACAAAGTAAAAAAATGCCGGGAAAAGATAAAAGCTGCGACCGGACTGGTAATCGTCTACGGGCATGCTGCGGCAGAGGTTGTCCCCGAAGCTGATGTATTGGTCTATGTCGATATGGCACGTTGGGAAATACAACAACGTTTCCGCCAGGGAAAGATCGACGGCCTGGGAGTAAGAAACCGGGAGGAAGCGCCTTCGCTCCATTACAAACGCGGATATTTCATTGACTGGAATGTTTGTGACGCCCTGAAAAAACAACTGTTACCGAAAGCAGATTACTGGCTGGATACTCATATCCCCGGTATGCCTAAAATGATAACCGGCGAAACCCTGCGTGCCGGACTGGAAAAGACAGCCCGTAAACCGTTCCGTGTGGTTCCTTTCTTCGACCCGGCCCCCTGGGGAGGACAATGGATGAAGGAAGTTTGCGACCTCGATAAGGAACAGGCAAACTTCGGCTGGTGTTTCGACTGCGTGCCCGAAGAGAACAGCCTGTACCTGAAAGTAGAAGGCGAACTGTTTGAGATGGCCTCTAATAATCTTGTATTTTATCAAACCCGTAACCTGTTGGGAGGCCCGGTCGAATCGCGCTTCGGACAGGATTTCCCGATCCGTTTCGACTTCCTGGATACGATGGGAGGGGGCAACCTCAGTTTGCAGGTACACCCGACTACCCAGTATATCCGTGATACGTTCGGCATCTATTATACACAGGACGAAAGTTATTATCTGTTGGATGCCGGAGAGGATGCAACCGTTTACCTCGGTCTGAAAACGGGCGTGAACCCGGATGAGATGATCGACGCATTGAATGAAGCCCAAGTATCGGGTAAGCCGTTCGATACGGAGAAGTACGTAAACAAATGGCCGGCCAGGAAACATGATCATTATCTGATCCCGAACGGCACTATCCATTGCTCCGGTTCTAATGCGATGGTACTGGAGATCAGTGCTACCCCGAGCCTTTTCACATTCAAGTTATGGGACTGGGGACGCCTGGGGTTGGACGGCAAACCGCGTCCTATCAACATCACCCACGGTTCGCATGTGATACAATGGGAACGGCAGACGGAGTTTGTATGCGACCAGTTGGTCAATCATTTCGAACCGCGTGCCGAAGGCGAAGGTTGGGTAGAAGAACGTACCGGTCTGCATGAAAATGAGTTTATCGAAACCCGCCGCCACTGGTTTACCGGCACAGTGCCGCACAATACAGGTGGGGGAGTCAACGTTTTTAATGTGATAGAAGGAGATGAACTGATCGTGGAAAGTCCGGTAAATGCGTTCGAACCGTTTGTCGTTCATTATGCCGAGACATTTATCGTACCGGCCGTAGTCGGTGATTACACGATCCGCCCGTATGGCATTTCAGAAGGAAAAACCTGCGGAACGATCAAGGCTTATGTACGGACGAAAGGATAACAATCGAATATCAATTAAACACACATATATAATGTATAACGATAACCGCATAGTAATGACCCTTGATGCCGGAGGGACCAACCTGGTCTTTTCGGCTATCCGTGGGGGAAATGAGATAGTGACTCCTATTACGTTGCCCTCTTGTGCCTGTGATCTGGAACAATGCCTGGGGCAATTGGCAACAGGTTTTTCCCGGATTCGCGAACAACTGACGGAAGCTCCGGTTGCCATCAGTTTTGCTTTTCCCGGGCCCGCCGATTATCCGGCCGGTATTATCGGTAACCTGCCGAACTTCCCTTCTTTCCGCGGAGGCGTAGCGTTAGGCCCGTATCTGGAAGAAAAGTTCGGCATCCCTGTCTTCATCAATAATGACGGCGACCTTTTTGCTTATGGCGAAGCGCTTACCGGAGCATTGCCGGAGGTAAATCTTCGTCTGGAAAAGGCAGGAAGCATGAAACGTTATAAAAATCTGCTCGGCGTAACACTCGGTACCGGTTTTGGTGCCGGAGTCGTGATAAACGGTGACCTGCTGATGGGAGACAATGCGGCCGGAGGCGATATCTGGTGCTTCCGCAACAAGAAATACCAGCAATATATCGTAGAGGAAAGTGTCAGTATCCGAGCCGTGCAGCATGTCTATCGTGAGCTTTCCGGCGACACTTCCGCTTTGACTCCGAAAGATATTTTCGATATCGCCGAAGGTACCCGTCCCGGAAGTCAGGATGCCGCCCGCCGTGCCTTTGCCGAATTGGGGGAAATGGCCGGGGATGCCATAGCGCAGGCCATCACTTTGATCGACGGTCTGGTCGTGATTGGCGGAGGACTGACCGGTGCCGCCAAATATTTCATGCCTGCCTTGCTTGATGAGATGAATAGCGAGACCGGTATGATGGACGGAAGCCGTTTCAGCCGTCTGCAAAGCAAAGCATTCAATTTGGATGACGAAGCGGACTTCAACCGGTTTGCCCGAGGGGAAGCGGTGAAGATACCTGTTCCCGGTTCAGACCGCCAGGTGGATTACGACCCTTGCAAACGCATCGGTGTCATGATAAGTAAGCAGGGTGCCAGCCGTTCGGTCGCTTTGGGTGCTTATGTATATGCCTTGAATCATTTATAAGAATGTAAAAATAAATACGCCATGAATACAAACTGTTTAATAACTCCGGTTCTCACCCTTCTGACAGGCTTGCTGGTTGTTTCCTGCTCGCCGGTGAAAGAAGAGAAGGCGGTTGCGGAGAACCTGTCCCAATATGTGGAACCGCGTATCGGGACGGCACATTGCCGCTGGTTCCATTTCACCCCCGGTGCGATGCCTTTCGGTATGGCGAAACCTGCTCCATCGACAAACGCCCATTTGGGGAATAACTCCGGCTGGGAAGCAACCGGCTATGACTATCGCGATACTTCCATTGAAGGTTTTCCCTGTCTCCACGAGTTCCAGGTGGGTGGTATCGTCCTGATGCCGACGGTGGGTGAGTTGAAGACTGTCCCCGGTGCCGTGAATGATTCGACCGGAAGCGGTTACCGTTCCCGTTTCGATCATTCGGAAGAGATTGCCACTGCCGGTTATTATTCTGTGAATCTGCAAGACTACCATATCCGGGCAGAACTGACAGCCACTCCTCGTGTGGCTTTTCAGCGTTATACGTTCCCTGCTTCCGAAGAAAGCCGTATCCTGTTCGATATAGGTAACCGGCAGGGTGAAAGTGGTGCTGTGAAGGATGCCTCCGTCACGTTGAACGATGACGGGACGGTTGAAGGCTGGGTGATTACCTTGCCGGAATATGTAAAGAAATACCAGCCGGGCGCAACAGTGCCGTTGTATTTTTCTGCCCAGTTGGATAAACAGCCTTCCGGATATGGCACCTTCATCGGTGAAAAGGTACAGCCGGATGCAAAACAGGTTTCCGGAGTCGGTTCGGGTTTATATCTTACCTATAAGACTACGGAAGGAGAAAGCATTACTGCCAAGGTCGGCCTGTCATATACCTCTGTGGAAAATGCTCGTCTGAACCGTGATACGGAAGCCCGCACGCTTACCTTTGACGAGGCGAAAGAGGCGGCTCACCGACAATGGGAAGACTACCTCGGACGCATCCGGGTAGAGACACCGGTCAAAGAAGATAAGGTGAAATTCTATACCGGCCTTTACCATGCCCTGCTGGGACGCGGCCTTGCCAGCGATGTAAACGGAGCCTATCCCCGTAACGACGGTAGTGTAGGGCAGATACCTTTGGAAAATGGCAAGCCTGCCCATAACCTTTATAATACCGATGCAGCCTGGGGAGCGCAATGGAATCTTTCGCAAGTTTGGATTTTGGCTTATCCTGAATATGCATCCGATTATATCAGCAGTCATTTGCTGGTCTACAAAGATGCCGGATGGTTGGCGGATGGCTTGGCCAATAGCCGTTATGTATCGGGGGTAGGGACCAACCTGCTGACTACGATTCTGGCCGGGGCTTATCAGTGCGGTATCCGTGATTTCGATGTCGACCTGGCTTATGAGGCTTCTATTAAAAATGAACTCGACGGTACGAACCGTCCGTTGGGGGCCGGTAAGGTCGATACGGATAAGTTCCTTGAATACGGATATGTCCCCCATCTGGAAAATGGTAATGGTCCCGACGAGGCCTTTATGTTCTCCGCTTCCCATACATTAGAATATTCTTACAGTGCCTGGGCAGTCGCTCAATGGGCAAAGAAATTGGGTAAGACAGACGACTATGATAAACTGATGTGGCTGTCGAAAGGCTGGGAGCGTATCTATGATCCGTCCACTAATTTTGTTCATCCGAAGAAGGCTGATGGAAGTTTCATTGATAACTTCAACCCGATGCAGGTGTGGCGCGGTTTCCAGGAAGGAAATGCCTGGCAGTACACGTTCTATGTGCCGCATGATGCGGCAGGCCTGGTCGGCAAAGTCGGAGCCGATGTTTTCAATCAGCGTCTCGACAGTATCTTTACTGTTTCCCGCGAGCTGATCTTCAGCGGTGGTACGGAGGTCGGAGCCTTTGCCGGTCTGCAAACTTTGTATAATCATGGCAACCAACCTTGCCTCCATATCTCCTGGCTGTTCAACGAGGCGGGACGTCCTTCGCTGACCCAGAAATGGGTACGTGCCATTCTGGACGAGTTCTATGGAACGGATGGTATTCATGGTTACGGTTACGGGCAGGATGAAGACCAGGGACAGTTGGGTGCCTGGTATGCGATCGCTTCCCTGGGACTGTTCGATGTCAAAGGACTGACAGACCCGCAACCTTCTTTTGCTTTGGGCAGCCCTGTATTCGATAAAATAACGATTCAGCTGAATAATACATATTATAAAGGAAAAGAATTTGTTATCGAAGCAAAGAACAACAGCAAAGAAAACTATTACGTTCAGCAGTACCGCCTGAACGGTAAAGTCTATCCAACTACCCGCATTCCTTTTGAAACAATTGCAGCGGGAGGACGTCTGGAACTGGACATGGGGAATCAGCCGGTAGATACATATAATGATTATTGAAAAAACAATACATACCATGAATAAACAAAATTCGAAAGCCATTTATCCCATCCTCTTCGGTTTCTTTGTGATGGGCTTTGCAGATGTTGTCGGCATAGCAACCAACTATGTAAAGGTAGACTTCTCCCTGTCCGATACGTTGGCAAACCTGATTCCGATGATGGTTTTCCTTTGGTTCGCCCTGTTTTCTATTCCGACAGGAGTTATGATGGGAAAGCTCGGACGACGTAACACGGTGGTCATCGCGTTGGCTGTTACAGCCCTGGCGATGTTGCTGCCTCTGTTCTTTTATGACTTTGCCTGCATCCTGCTGGCTTTTGCCTTGTTGGGGATCGGTAATACTATTTTACAGGTTTCCCTGAATCCGATGGTGGCTAATGTAGTTAGTCCGGACCGTATTACGAGTGTCCTGACTCTGGGGCAATTTATCAAGTCGATTTCCTCTTTCCTCGGCCCGATCATTGCCGGAGCTGCTGCCTCTTTCTGGGGTGACTGGAAATTGATCTTCCTTGTTTACGCAGTAACGACACTGATCTCTACGATCTGGCTGATCTCCACGATCCCGGGAAAGGAAAAGCTGGAAGAGGCCGGGGCTACCTTTGCTACCACCTTATCCCTGTTCAAGGATAAATATATCGTATCCCTGTTCCTGGGGATCCTTTTTATTGTCGGTATAGATGTCGGCTTGAACACTACTATCCCCAAGTTGCTGATGGAACGGACAGGCATGCCTGTTTCCGAAGCTGGACTGGGTACCAGCCTTTATTTTGCCGCCCGTACGATCGGTTCGTTTGCCGGAGCTTTCCTGCTGGCGAAACTTTCCGGTGCCCGCTTCCTGAAATATAGTATGTTTGTTGCGATAGCAGCATTTGTCTTGTTGTTGCTGGTTCCGGATATGTGGAGCATGTTTGTTATGATCGTTATTGTAGGGTTGGCGTGTGCGAATGTCTTTTCGATCATCTTCTCGTACGCCCTTCAGCACAAGCCGGAACGGGCAAATGAAATATCCGCCCTGATGATTATGGGAGTATCCGGTGGTGCCCTGATAACGCCGTTGATGGGAATTGTAGCCGATGGTTTCGGGCAGGTTGCCGGATTGTCCATCCTCCTGCTTTGCATCCTTTATATTTGTATAATCTCTTTTAGAATCGATAAAAAATAGATGCTTATGAAAACGCTTAAAACCTTATTCCTGACAGGGGTGGCATTGTTTGCTATGTCATCCTTTGCCTGGAGCGCTTCGACCGCTCCGCCGGGGATCGAGACGCATATCTTTCCCGCTTTGTATAAAACAGCGAAAGGCCCGGTACAGAAAGTACGGGTTACGGTAAAACACGAAGGAGCCTCCGCCAATGCAACGATTACCCTGGGCGATCAGTCCCGGAAAGTAAAATTGAATGACGGGCCGAATCCCTTCTTTTTTGAGATACCGCAGGTACAGTCTGCCGTGCAGTTGCCTCTGACAGTAACTGTCGGTAAGGAACAAGAATCTACCCGGGTGGAAGTAAAACCTGTCCGTCACTGGCAGATGAATATGGTGCAGCATACGCATACCGATATCGGTTACACCCGTTCGCAAACCGAAATCCTGGCAGAACATCTCCGCTACATCGACTATGCGCTCGACTATTGCGACGCTACCGATAATTACCCCGACTTTGCCAAGTTTCGCTGGACCTGCGAAATCGCCTGGGCCGTCAGCGAATACCTGAAATGCCGCCCTGCCGAACAGATCGCCCGCCTGAAAAAGCGGGTAGCCGAAGGACGCATCGAACTGGCTGCCATGTATCTGAACTTCGACGAATTGCCCGACGAACAGACATTGGCCGCCTCCCTCTACCCGTTGAAGGCTTTCCGTGAAGCAGGAATGAAAGCGGAAGTCGCTATGCAGAACGATGTGAACGGTATCGGCTGGTGCTTCACTGAATTTTTTGCCGATGCAGGTGTGAAATATGTCAATATGGGAACACACGGCCATCGTGCCTTGATCTGTTTCGACATACCGACCGTATTCTGGTGGCAGTCTCCTTCCGGAAAAAAGGTACTGACTTATCGTGCCGAACATTACAATCAGGGAAACTTCTTCGGTATCCACACCGATAACTTCGAGCAGTTCGAAGAACGCGTCCTGAATTATCTGGGTGAAATGGAAGCCAAGAACTATCCGTACGATATCGTTGCCGCCCAGCACTCCGGTTATTTTACCGATAATTCGCCCCCTTCGACAAAGAGTTGCGAGATGCTGATGAAGTGGAATGAGAAATACGAATGGCCCAAACTCCGCACGGCAGTTGCCAGCGAGTTTATCAAAGATGTAGAGACGAACTATGCCGATAAGATACAGACTATCCGTGGCGCATGGCCTGACTGGTGGACAGACGGTTTTGCTTCCGGTGCCCGTGAAGCGGCTATTTCCCGTATCACTCATTCGGACATTATCGCTAACCAGGCTGGTCTGTCTTTTGCCGGTATGCTGGGAGCCAAACTTCCTGCCCAGATCGGTAACCAGATAGACGACATCAACAAGGCCCTGCTGTTTTATGATGAACATACATTCGGTTACAGCGAAAGCGTCCGTAATGCTTATTGCAAGGAAACCTGGGAGCAGCGTTCCCTGAAACAATCGTATGCCTGGGAGGCTTACCGTCATTCCGGTTTGCTGGGAGAAGTGACGATGGGATTATTACAGTCGTTTGTTCCGAAAGCCGAATATCCCTCGGTGGCTGTCTTCAATACGTTGAACTGGACATATAGCGGTATAGCTAAAGTGTATATCGATCACCAGATATTACCTCGCGAAAAAGCCTTTGAAATAGTGGATGCTTTCGGGAATATCATTCCTGCGCAACCGGCGGAAAGCCGTTCGGACGGTACTTACTGGTCGCTTTACGTGAAAGACGTACCTGCCTTTGGGTATGCCCAATATTATATAAAGGTAAAAGACGAGCCTCGTCCTGCCGTGCAATTGGCAGATAAATTGGAGAATGCTCATGTCGAGAATCCCTGGTATGCCATCGACTTCAATACTCGCAAGGGAACCATCAGTAAACTGTTCGACAAGGAACTGAACAAGGAGCTGACTACCCCGAATGCCGAGTGGGAGCTGGGCGAATTTATCTACGAGATCATCGACAGCCGTCATCCGATGGAACAGTACCGCGCACCGCAATTCCTTCGCCGCCGTCCCGAACGGATCCGTTTCGAGCGTTACGAAAAGGGAGCGATCTGGGATACGTATCGTTTCCGTGGCGAGACCGTTGCCGGTCGTGAACCGAACAACCTGATGGTCGAGTTCCGTGTATTCAATGTGACAAAGAAGATCGATATTGTTTACCGTCTGCGTAAAAAAGCCATTACCGATCCCGAAGCTGTCTATATCTCGTTCCCGTTTGAGGTGAATCAGGGAAAGATATTCCTGGATGTTCCCGGCGGAACGATCGAAGCGGGTGTAGACCAGATTCCCGGTTCATCGAACGACTGGTACACCGTCCAGAACTTTGCTACGGCGCGTAACAGCGAATCGCAGGTCGTGATGGGCAGTCCTGAAATACCGTTGATGCAGTTCGGGGCAATCAACACCGGACGCTATAAAGCCGGTGCCGTTCCCCAATCCACCAATATGTATTCCTGGCCGATGAACAACTATTGGGTAACCAATTTTAATGCCGACCAGATGGGTGAACTGCAATGGAGTTACTTTATCAATTCAAGCAAAGACAACTCGATTGGTTATGCCACCCGTTTTGCCTGGGAGAACCGCATCTCGTTCCTGACCCGCGTATTGCCGGCGGGAGCGAAGGGAAGCAAAGTCGTATCTCCTGCTTCCGTGTTCAATATCTCATCCGACAACCTGTTGCTGGTGAATATGAAACCTGTTGAAGGAGAAAACGCCGTGATGCTTCAGTTGCGCGAGATTGCAGGAAAACCGGCTGAATTTGCCGTTACTTCCGATAAGGTCAACTTTACGAAAGTCACTGTTTGTGATGTAGTGGGAGACCCGGTTGCCGGAAATGCAACAACAGACTTTGTCCCCTGGGAGAATAAGTTTATAAAACTTTCCTGGTAATCTATCTGTAAGAAAAAGCGATGCCACTTATGAAACTATCCTTCTGTAATAAAGGATTTTCATAAGTGGCATCGCTTTATTATTATGACCCGGTAAATAAATGGTTGAAATGCCGGAAACAATGTTTCCGGGGACCTGACCCACCGTCGAAATGGAATTTACAATGTTTCCGGGGACTTGACCCACCGACGAAATGGAATTTACAATGTTTCTGAGGACCTGACCCACCGACGAAGTGGAATTTACAATGTTTCCGGGAGGTCGACAGTGGGTTATCTCCCCGGAAACATTGTTTCTCGTAAAGGCACTCACTTCCCGGATTATTATGTAAAGAGCCCCTTTATGTGATTTTGTATGTGAATTAAAGATATTTGTATTCTTTCTCTTCCGGATTGTCTTTATCTTTGTGTGATTAATGAATTTGATGATTTGGCTTCATTTAAACATATAAATTCAACCCAAAATAAGAAAACATGAATAAGAAAAATGTATTGGCTATTGCTTTGGTCGCGATGACGGCCTGGATTGGAAAGCCAGCTATGGCAGCTCCCGGTAACGACGCCTTTGGCCCGGTAGAGTATGCAATGCCGTTGATGGGAACTCAATCGAGTTTTGAACTATCGACAGGAAACACTTATCCCGCCATTGCCCGTCCCTGGGGGATGAACTTCTGGACTCCCCAGACAGGAAAGATGGGAGACGGATGGCAGTATGTATATACCGCAAATAAGATAAGAGGATTCAAACAAACCCACCAGCCAAGTCCGTGGATCAACGATTACGGACAGTTTGCCATTATGCCCGTAGTGGGCGCTCCTGAATTTGACCAGGATAAACGTGCCAGTTGGTTCTCCCATAAGAGTGAAGTGGTGAAACCTTATTATTATAAAGCCTATCTGGCCGATCACGATGTGATAACGGAGCTGACTCCGACCGACCGTGCCGCTCTGTTCCGTTTCACCTTCCCGGAAAACGACCATTCTTACATAGTGGTAGACGCGTTGGATAACGGTTCTTATATCAAAGTCATTCCGGAAGAAAACAAAATTATCGGTTACTCTACCAAGAATAGCGGCGGTGTTCCCGAGAACTTCAAGAACTACTTTATTATCGAATTCGATAAACCTTTTACCTACGAAGCGACGTTTGCCGACAACACGCTGAAAGAAGGTTCGAAAGAACAAACTTCCAGTCATGTAGGTGCCGTGATCGGTTTCAAGACGAAGAAAGGCGAAATCGTTCAGGCCAAGGTGGCTTCTTCCTTCATCAGCTTCGACCAGGCTGCCATCAATATGAAAGAATTGGGTAATGATAATTTCGATACCCTGGTTTCTAAAGGCAAACAAGCCTGGAACGATGTCTTGGGTAAGATCGAGGTAGAAGGAGGAACATTGGACCAGTACCGTACATTCTATTCCTGCATGTACCGTTCACTGCTTTTCCCGCGTAAGTTCTACGAAATAGATGCAGCCGGAAACGTAGTTCATTACAGTCCGTATAACGGTGAAGTACTGCCGGGATATATGTTTACCGATACCGGTTTCTGGGATACGTTCCGTGCCCTGTTCCCGTTCCTGAACCTGATGTATCCGTCTATGAACAAGGAAATGCAGGAAGGTCTGATCAATACCTATAAGGAAAGCGGCTTCTTCCCCGAATGGGCAAGTCCGGGACACCGTGGTTGCATGGTGGGTAACAACTCGGCTTCCATCCTGGTAGATGCTTATATGAAGGGTGTAAAGGTCGATGACCTGGAAACGATGTACAAAGGCCTGATCCACGGAACAGAAAACGTACACCCGACTGTGTCTTCCACCGGCCGTCTGGGACATGAGTATTACAACAAACTGGGATATGTACCTTACGATGTCAAGATCAATGAAAACGCAGCCCGTACGCTGGAATATGCTTATAACGACTGGTGTATTTATCAGATCGCCAAAGAACTGGGCCGCCCGAAGAAAGAACTCGACCTGTATGCTAAACGTGCCATGAATTATAAAAATCTGTACGACAAGGAAAGTAAACTGATGCGCGGAAAGAATGCCGACGGTACTTTTCAGTCACCGTTCTCTCCGTTGAAGTGGGGGGATGCTTTCACCGAAGGCAATAGTTGGCATTATACCTGGTCTGTCTTCCACGATCCGCAGGGACTGATCGACCTGATGGGTGGCAAAGACTCTTTTGTGATGATGCTTGATTCTGTATTTGCCGTTCCGCCATTGTTCGACGACAGTTACTACGGACAGGTAATCCATGAGATCCGCGAAATGCAGATCATGAACATGGGTAACTATGCACATGGCAACCAGCCGATCCAGCATATGATCTACCTGTATAACTACGCCGGACAACCCTGGAAAGCGCAGTACTGGGTACGTGACGTAATGAATAAGATGTACACTCCGACACCTGACGGTTATTGCGGTGACGAGGACAACGGCCAGACTTCCGCCTGGTATGTATTCTCAGCCCTGGGATTCTATCCGGTGGCTCCGGGTACTACGCAGTATGTGTTGGGCGCCCCGTTGTTCAAGAAGGCAACACTGCATTTCGAGAATGGAAAGAACCTGGTGATCAACGCTCCCGAAAACAGCGACAAGAATATCTATATCGAGTCGATGTCATTCAACGGCGTCAATTATACCAAGAACTATCTCGACCACAACGAACTGCTGAAAGGCGGTGTCCTCGATATTAAGATGGGCGACAAACCCAACCTGAACAGAGGTGTTAACCCGGAAGACTTCCCTTATTCATTCTCAGTGGATGAAAAGAAGAAAAAATAAATACAGAATTGAATACTAAGATGAAATTAAACAAAAAAATCAAGACATCTGTTGCCTTGCTGGCTTCAGCTTTTTTACTGGCCTCCTGCGCTGCCGGAGGAGGTCTCCCGTCGGAGCAGAAAAGCCCGGTAGACTATGTCAATCCCTATATGGGAAACATCAGTCACTTGCTGGTGCCTACCTATCCGACCGTACATTTACCTAACAGTATGCTCCGTGTCTATCCGGAGCGTGCCGACTTTACAGGTGATATGTTGAGCGGACTGCCGGTTATCGTAACCAGCCACCGCGGAAGTTCTGCTTTTAATCTGAGCCCGTATCAGGGAGAAGAATCCGGATTGAAGCCGGTTATCAATTACAGCTATGACCATGAGAAGATCTATCCGTATCGTTACCAGGTATATCTGGACGATAATAATATAGATGTAGACTTCGCCCCTTCGCATCAGAGTGCCGTCTATGGCATCACTTTTGAAGGAGAAGGGCCAGCCTATCTGATCTTCAACAGCCGTAACGGACAGTTGAAGAGCGATGGAAAGAGCGTCAGCGGTTACCAGTTCGTAGACCGGAAGACGAAAGTCTATCTCTATGCCGAAACAGACAAAGCTCCGCAACAATGTGGCGTATTGGGAGATAACACCGTGAAATACGGCGAAACATCGGTAGAAGGTAAAGACGCTGCCCTTGTCCTCTCTTACGGAAATGACGTAAAGAAACTCGGTGTGCGCTACGGTATCTCCTTCATCAGCGAAGACCAGGCAAAGAAGAACCTCGAACGTGAGATTGCTGCCTATGATGTGGACGTTGTAGCCAAGATCGCCCGCAACGACTGGAACGATGCCCTCGGCAAAATCCAGACGCAAGGCGGAACCAACGACGACAAGACCGTATTCTATACCTCTTTATACCGTTGCTACGAACGTCCGGTCAACCTGAGCGAAGACGGCCGTTACTACAGTGCCTTCGACGGTCAGATCCATGAAGACGGCGGTCGTCCGTTCTATACCGACGACTGGATCTGGGATACCTACCGTGCAACCCACCCGTTGCGTATCCTGATCGATAACGAACGTGAAAGCGATATCATCAATTCCTTCCTGTTGATGGCGGAACAGATGGGTACGAACTGGATGCCGACCTTCCCGGAAGTGACCGGCGATTCGCGTCGTATGAACTCCAACCATGCCGTAGCCACCGTGATCGACGCCTGGAAGAAAGGCCTGCGCGGCTTCGACCTGGAAAAGGCCTATATCGCTTCAAAGAAAGGTATCGAAGAGAAAACACTGATCCCCTGGTCGGCTGCCCCTGCCGGATGGTTGGATGATTTCTATAAGGAACACGGTTATATCCCCGCATTGAAACCCGGCGAAAAGGAAACGGTAGCCAACGTCTCTATCTGGGAAAAACGCCAGCCGGTAGCCGTTACGCTGGGAACAGCCTACGACCAATGGTGTCTCTCACAAATCGCAGCCGAACTGGGTAAGACTGACGAAGCCAAACATTACCTGCGCGAATCCTACAACTACCGCAACCTGTTCAACCCCGATACCCGTTTCTTCCATCCGAAGGATAAGGACGGCAAGTTCATCGAACCGATGGATTACCGTTATGACGGTGGCCTGGGTGCCCGCGATTATTACGATGAGAACAATGCCTATGTGTATCGTTGGGACGTACAGCATAATATTGGCGACCTGATCTCTATGATCGGTGGTGACAAAGCATTCGTTTTGGATCTCGATTCCATGTTCAACGAACCGCTCGGTATGTCCAAATGGAGTTTTTATTCCTTCCTTCCCGACCATACCGGCAATGTAGGTATGTTCTCGATGGCTAACGAACCGAGTTTGCATATCCCGTATCTGTATAACTATGCCGGCCAGCCCTGGAAGACTCAGAAACGTATCCGTACGCTGTTGAACCAGTGGTTCCGTAACGACGTGATGGGTGTCCCCGGTGATGAAGACGGTGGTGGTATGTCTGCTTTCGTAGTGTTCAGCCAGATGGGATTCTATCCGGTTACTCCCGGCTCGCCTACCTATAATATAGGTAGCCCGGTATTTACCGATGTAAAGATCGACCTGGGTAACGGCAATACGTTTGAGATCAAAGCAAACAACGCTTCCGAAGAAAACAAATATGTGCAGTCGGCCCGCCTTAACGGCGAAGTCCTGAACCAGCCCTGGTTCCAGCACAGCGACATCGCCCAAGGCGGCCTGCTTGAACTTGAAATGGGCCCGAGAGCCAATAAAGAGTGGGGGACAAAGACACCTCCGCCTTCAGCAGCTCCGATGCCTCAATAATGATTTTCTTTCCGGATTTGATCTGGAATTCTTAAAATAAAATCAGCCAGGTAGCATATGGGTTTGCTACTTGGCTGATTTTTTTTGATATTCTGTTGTGGTCGATATTAATTGGTTGGTTGTTTCCGCTTTATACGGATAAATGTTTATCTTTGTTCAACAACTAGATAAAAGTTAAAATAGCGTATAATGATGAGTCGTAAATTACCGATAGGAATACAAGATTTTGAAGATATTCGGAATGGGAACTATTTGTATGTCGATAAAACAGCATTGATTTATGAATTGGTGATGAAGGGAAAGCCTTATTTTCTCAGTCGTCCCCGTCGTTTCGGAAAGAGTTTACTGATTTCTACATTGGAGGCCTATTTTCAAGGAAAAAAAGAACTATTTGAAGGTTTGGCCATTGAAAAATTAGAACAGGAGTGGAATACTTATCCGGTGTTGCATCTTGATTTGAATGCCCGTAAATATGAAACGGAAGCAGATCTGGTAGCTATTTTAAATCAATATTTGGAAATGTGGGAAGCTGTTTATGGAGATGAAATGAAATTGCGTGTTCCGGAAGAACGTTTTTTCTATGTCATTCGTCGTGCCTGGGAACAAACCGGGCGTCAGGTAGTTGTTTTGATCGACGAATACGATAAACCTCTTTTGCAGGCTATTAATAATGAATCTTTGATGGAAGCCTATCGGCGTACGATGAAAGCGTTCTATGGCGTTCTCAAAAGTGCTGACCGTTACCTGCGTTTTGTATTCCTGACCGGTGTCACTAAATTTGCACAAGTAAGTGTTTTTAGTGATTTGAACCAACTTAATGATATAAGCCTCGACTATAATTATGCAACTCTTTGCGGTATAACACATCAAGAGTTAACAGCGAACTTGCGTCCCGAATTGGAACAGCTAGGTCAAATGCAGTCACTGACATGGGAAGAAACAGTTGAAATGATGGTGAAGCAATACGACGGCTACCACTTTCATCCGAACCGGGAGGGAGTGTTTAATCCTTTCAGTACGTTAAGTGCATTAGACAAAAGAGAGTTTGGTGATTATTGGTTCCAGACCGGAACTCCTACCTTTTTGGTCGAATTATTGAAGAAAAGCGAATACGACCTTCGTCTTTTGATCGATGGTGTAGAGACACAAGCATCGGCTTTTACCGAATACCGTGCTGAACGGAACAACCCGATCCCGTTAATCTATCAAAGCGGATATCTGACAATCAAAGAATACGATGCTCGTTTTAAACTCTATAAACTGGAATTTCCAAACGAAGAAGTGCGTTACGGATTCCTAAACTTTATCACTCCTTTCTATTCTTCCATCACTGAAGAAGCAAGAGGCTTCTATATCGGTAAATTTGTCCATGAACTGGAGTCCGGCGATGTCGATGCTTTTATGCGACGTATGCGTGCTTTTTTTGCGGATTTCCCTTATGAATTGAATGACAAGACAGAGCGTCATTACCAGGTTGTCTTTTATCTGATCTTTAAATTGATGGGGCAGTTCTGTGATGCAGAAGTCCGTAGTGCCAAAGGCCGTGCGGATGCAGTTGTCAAAACTGGAGAATATATTTACGTTTTCGAATTTAAGTTGGACGGAAGTATAGAAGATGCTTTACAACAAATAAACGATAAAGGATACCTGTTACCTTATCAAATAGATCATCGTAAACTGATAAAAGTCGGTGTTTCGTTCGATCGGAAAGAACGAAATATCGGAGAATGGGGAATCTTCCATGATCTCCAATAGCTTCCTAACCTTAACCGATTTGGCTATAAAGATTAAAATCATGCTGAGAGTGCAAAAACTAATTTAGGTAAACTTTCTTTATAAATAATATTCAATAATTGACAAGGTGAAAGTGAGATGACTAGAAAAAACGATCGTTTTTTCTAGTCATTTATTCGTGTGCAAAATTATTCTTTATAATCCAATAATCAAAGCCTTTTCAGAATTATTATGACCTTAATTATCAATATTTCTCCTCTGATTTATACAAAATCTCTGTTAATCAATGATTAATGATTTTAAACAGAAAAAGGATGACTAGAAAAAACGATCGTTTTTTTTAGTCATCCTTTTCTTTGTGTAGGCTTTGAAAAACAAGCGATAATCGTCAGTTCAATTATGGGACTGACGAGCATTTTTATAACATATAACTAGTATTAATGTGTTGAAAATCAAAGATTTTATTATCCTCTTCTCGAAGCAAAAATACTTCAATCGCTGGGTAATCTTTTTTATAGACCTGTTTTTCTCGGTTTTATCCACTTTTTTAGTATTTGCGACCCTTGGCAATATTTTGAAAATAAGTCTGCCGGTACGTGAGTTTATTTATATAAATCTCTTTTCCATCCTATGCAGTACAATTTGTTTTCTTTCCTGCCAGACCTATAAAGGTGTCATTCGTCATTCAACTTTTACAGAGACGGGGCGTATTGCTATTGCCTCTTTTGTGAAAGCTACTTTGATGATTGTAGCCCTTTCCTGTTTTATCCACTCGTTATCTTTTCTTCAAATCTTTTTAGGAGGTTTGCTTGATTTATTCCTGACTTTCTTTATTCTAACAACGTTTCGTGCTTTATTAATAATGATGTATAGCATGATAGTTAGAAGTATTGCTTCCAATAATGAGAAGTTATTAATTTATAGGGAAGAAGGTACATCATCAAGCTCATCTGTAATTTCTCTATGGAAACAATCCGATAGTTGTCAGATTGGAGGATATATACGAATAGGGGAGAGAAGTAAAATTCGTATAGGGGGCTATCCCGTTTATTCTGTCAAGAATCAGATGGAATTTAATGCTTTAGTGGATCGAAAAGGGATCAAGACGATTTTGTTTACCGACTATCATGTCGTAAAAGCAGAAAGTGAACGTCTGGTGCGTTATTGCGAGAAAAAAAAGATTCGTATGTTGGTATTTTCAGCAATGAACGAGTTAAAAAGCAGAACAGTCAACCTGCATAATTTACCTGAGATTCGTATTGAAGACCTGTTAGGGCGTGATGAAATAAATATCAATCTAAAAAAAATAGCAGGTGAATTAAAAGGAAAAGTTACGCTGGTTACAGGAGCCGCCGGTTCTATCGGTAGTGAACTTTGTCGTCAACTATGTAAATTAGGATTAAAGCAATTGATCTTGTTTGATAGTGCCGAGACACCTATGCATACTCTTCGTCTGGAGTTGGAAGATCGATATCCGGAAGTTGTTTTCACTCCGATTATGGGAGATGTCCGGATGTTGGCTCGAGTGGAAAGTGTTTTTAAACGATTCCATCCTCAGTATGTTTTTCATGCGGCAGCCTATAAACATGTTCCCTTGATGGAAGAAAACCCTTGCGAAGCTGTGCACACCAACGTCCAGGGAACCTGTAATATGGCAGACATGTCTGTAAAATATGATGTAGACAAATTTATCATGATCTCTACGGACAAGGCGGTTAACCCTACGAATGTGATGGGAGCCTCCAAACGTTTGGCCGAAATCTATGTACAAAGTCTGAGTATTGCGATAAATAAAGGAATCCATCCTGGTAAAACTCGATTTATCACTACTCGTTTTGGGAATGTATTAGGGAGCAATGGTTCTGTTATTCCTCGTTTTCGTGACCAACTGGCAAAAGGAGGTCCTTTGACCGTCACTCATCCCGACATCATCCGTTATTTTATGACAATTCCGGAGGCCTGTCGTCTTGTTTTGGAAGCTGCATTTATGGGAGAAGGGAACGAGATTTTTGTGTTTGATATGGGGACTCCGGTAAAGATAGCCGATCTGGCACGTCGAATGATAGAGTTGGTAGGTCTTATTCCCGATAAAGACATTGAAATAAAATATACCGGTCTTCGTCCGGGTGAGAAATTGTATGAAGAGTTGTTGGCAACTAAGGAAAATACGCTTCCTACCATAAATGCTAAAATTTTCCGTGCGAAAGTGCGTGAATATGATTTTGCCGAGATATCAGCCGGTATTGATCATTTAATAGATTTGGCAATCCGAGTAGAAAAGTTGGAAACCGTAAAAATGATGAAATCGATCGTGCCGGAGTTTATAAGTCGGAATTCGGAGTATGAGAAACTGGATAAGTTGTAAAAAGTAATGAATATAGCAATTCTACGTACAGACTATGCAGGATTAACTACAATATAATCTATCTAATCGATTGGAAAGGTGTAGTTTTATTACAGAAAAAAACAATTGTCAAAAATTTAAAATCAGACAATTGTTATGTATTTATATTTGTGGTTTAGAGATCAAAAAATATTATAGTGTAATTTATTTTTTACAAAACTCAATTAGGGCATTGTAAAGATGCCTTAATAAAGGGTATATCCTAAATTGAATACTTACGGCTATATGTCTCAGGTTTCGATCAAAAAAAATTTTGTATACAAAAGTATTTTAACAACTTCTTCTTATTTAGTAGCGTTTGTCACATTTCCTTATGTGTCGCGAGTATTAGGGGTTGAGAAGTTGGGATTAGTAAATTTTGTGGATAATACGGCGAGTTATTATTTATTATTTGCCACGATGGGAATAAATATTCTTGGGGTAAGGGAAATAGCGAAGGTAAAAACAAATATTAATAAACGAAATGCGATATACTCAAGTTTATTAGGTTTGAATATTTTGTTTACTATATTTACTTTACTGATTTATATGGTATGTATATTGATGGTTCCTAAGTTTTATCAATATAAGGAATTGTTTTATATTGGAACTGCTAAGATTTTATTTACAGCCTTCATTGTGGAATGGTTTTTTTCGGGAATTGAAGATTTCAAATATATATCTATTCGTAGTATAGTCGTAAAATGTCTGTATATGGCAAGTGTATTCCTCTTTGTGAAGGGGAAGGATGACTATATGTTATACTGGATACTAACGGTATGTGTTGTGATTGTAAATGCTATGGTAAATATGTTGTATATACGTCGTTTTGTTTGTTTCAATTTCACTGAATGTTTAAAGTTTGATTATGTAGGTCAAAATGTAACACTGGGAATATATACATTGATGACTTCTATGTATTTGACATTTAATGTGATGTTTTTGGGATTGATATCAGATAATATACAAGTTGGTTTTTATACGACAGCCCATAAATTATATATGGTTATTTTGGGATTCTTTTCGGCTTTTACACAAGTTATGTTACCCCGTTTGAGTCATTTGGTTTCGGAAGGAGAAGAGTTTCGTTTTCGAGAACTGATAAATCGTTCGTTTAGATTGGTATTTATGTTGAGTATCCCTCTCATCGCTTGCAGTATGGTATTAGCTCCTCAGATAATTTATCTATTATCTGGATACGGATACGAGGGAGCTATATTGCCTATGCGTATTATTATGCCTGCTGTATTAAGTGTAGCAATAGCTCAAGTATTAGCTATACAGGTTTTAATACCAATGAAAAAAGATATTGTTTTGTTGAGAGCTTCTGTTATTGGTGCATTTGTGGCATTAGTATTGAATCTAATCATAGTGGTTAGATTTGAAAGTATAGGTTCTGCTGTAGTATTGGTTGTTTCGGAAACAGTAGTTACGATGTTTTATTTGATATATGCTATTCGTCATAACTTAATTCATTTTCCTTTGAGATATTTTTTTCAAAGTGTTATTTGCGCTTTGCCAAGTGTTATGATATGTATATTATGTAAAAATTTGATAAATAATAATATTGTGACTATTATAGTTGCTCTTTTGGCTGGAGGAGGATGTTGGATAATGCTCCTTTACTTAGGAAGAATGTATAAAGATTTATAGTCATTTTTATTTGTTTTGTAAAGAGTTAAACAACTTACTTTTTTTGTAAGAACCTTAATGTATTATTATAATGATTTACTTATTCATTGTAATTGTATTGCTTTTATGTATATCTACTTATGATGTGTATGGGAATATGCATTATAAATATACTTCTTTTTATTTGATAGTATTTGTATTCATATTTTTGAATATATTTAGTTATAGAATTGGAGGAGATATGGAAGTATATACTTATAGGTGGAATAATGTTTATAGATCAATATTTGCAATAAATTATTTAGATGAAATAGATTTACGTTCTCAGGAAAGACCCGGTTGGATATTATTGACATCCTTTCTTAAAGGAATATGTGATAATTTTATTATATTGAAGATTTTTTTAGCCTTTTGGGTGAATTTGATAGTAGCTCATTTTATAAAAAGCAACACTAAATTTATTTTTTCAGCATTACTGATTTATTTTATTGTGTCATATTTTAATTATAATTTTGAAATATTGAGAGAAAGTATAGCTATATCATTTTTTTTATTATCATTTCCTTTCTATGTAAATAGGAAATGGATAAAATACTTTATCTGTTTCTTATTCGCATTTATGTTTCATGAATCTTCGCTTGTGATGTTAATGATGCCTTTTTTCTCTTTGTTTGAAAGAATAAATAATAGAGCTTTGTTATTGCTGATGATTTTGTTGTATGTGTTATTTCTTTCATTTGATATTATAAGTTTTTTATTGAATATTCTTCCTAGTGATTTTGCTTTTTATGCGAAAATTGTCGGTTACATGAACTCTGAAGTATATGGAGAAAATGTATCTGTGAATATGTATTACTTTTTTGTTGCATCATTTGTAATGCCTTTTCTTTCTTTTTTAGTATTGATGAATAATAAAGAAAAAAAATGTATTTCTGTTTTTATATTAATTTCTATAGTGTTTAGTTTGTTTACATCTAAAATAGTGATTTTTTATAGGTTTAATAATTATATTATATTGCCTCTTATTATTGCTTATATCGAAGTGATATATCTTGTTTCGAAAAAAATAATTATATGTAAATCGAAAAAAATATTTTTTATTCCTATATTGTTGTTGTATTTATCTTATAAGGTATTTAATATTTATTTGAAAGAAGAGAAGATAGCAAATGGAAAATTTTATAATAGATATTATCCATATAATTCTATTTTTGAAGAAAAAATATCAAAAAATAGATCTTACTTTTTAGATCAAATAGCACGACACCAAGGTACTTGATAGGAAAATATTGTGAGTTGTTTATGGTTTTATATATTTATATGTTTTTGTTGATAATTGATTGTTTTTAGTATGTCGAATAAAGTGAAAGTTATAGCATTTTATTTGCCCCAATTTCATCCAATACCAGAAAATGATGAATGGTGGGGAAAAGGGTTTACGGAGTGGACAAACGTAGCAAGTGCCAAGCCTTTGTTTAAGGAGCATTATCAACCCAGGATTCCTGCTGATTTAGGGTTTTATGATTTGAGATTATCGGAGGTGCGTCAACAGCAGGCTGAATTGGCTAAGGAAGCAGGAGTTACTGCTTTTTGTTATTGGCATTATTGGTTTGGTAATGGGAAAGAGTTGCTGGAACGTCCGTTTGATGAAGTTGTTCAATCTAATCAGCCGGATTTCCCATTTTGTTTAGGATGGGCTAATCATTCATGGATGAGTAAGAATTGGAATATTAGGAAGTCAAATGTCGTTTCTAAAACGTTAATGGAACAAAACTACCCGGGAAAAGAGGATATGATACAACATTTTTATCGTCTATTGCCTGCGTTTAAGGACTCTCGGTATTTGCGTGTACATGATAGATTACTATTTTTAATATATGATGCAAAACGAATGCCTGATTTTGAGTTGTTTAAAAATACTTGGAATGAATTGGCAGGTTTGAATGGGTTGCCTTCCTTCTTCTTTATTGCAAACTCTGAAAATATCAATGATTTGGATTCTGGAAAAATTAAAGTTTTTGATGCTATTTCTCTTTGCCGAATCAGTTCGGTCTTGAATTTTGAACGATCTATTTTTCATAAGATTAAAAGTTTTTTGATAAATCAATATTTATCAAAACTATTTAAATATCCTATGAATATGGTAGAGTATTCGAATGCTATAAAAGCAATTGATACAGATAAATTCGAATTACCTACAATTTATCCAACAGTTATTCCCATGTGGGATCCTTCGCCAAGAAGGGGGATTTCATCTTTGATTTATCATAATTCCACTCCCGCATTATTTAAGAAACATGTGAAGATGATATTGAATAGGATTAAAGATAAACCGGATGAGGATAAGGTTATTTTCCTTAAGTCATGGAATGAGTGGGCCGAGGGTAATTATATGGAGCCTGATTTGAAGTGGGGAAAAGGATATATCAAAGCTTTGAGAGAAGCCTTGGATGAGGCTGCTGAATGATTAAAATGAATATATCATGAACATCGCCCTAATCTTCGCTGGTGGCTCAGGTAAGCGTATGAATACGGTGGCTAAGCCGAAGCAATTCTTGGAGTTACGAGGGAAGCCAATCATTATTTATACATTGGAGCTTTTTGACAATCATCCGGATATAGACGGGATTATTGTGGCCTGTTTGGAGGGATGGATTCCTTATCTGGAAAAATTAATCCATAAGTTTGATATTATGAAGCTTCATTCTATTGTTCCTGGAGGGGATACGGGACAAGATTCTATCCATAATGGATTGGTGGAGGCGGAGCGATTGTTTCCGCTGGATAGTTGTGTGCTGATCCATGATGGGGTTCGTCCGCTGATTACCGAACAGACCATCTCTGATAACATAGAAGCCGTTCGTCAATTTGGCTCGTGTATCACTTGCATCCCTGCTATAGAGACATTCGTGGTCTCCAAATCGGATGGAGATTTGGAGATACCTTCTCGTAAGGATTCTTTTGTGGCGAGGGCTCCGCAGAGTTTTGTGCTGTCTGATATATTGGCAGCTCACCGAAAGGCTCGGGGCGAGGGACGGCATGATTTTATTGATAGCTGTTCCATGATGAGCAGCTATGGATATAAATTACACACGGTGATTGGTCCGATGGAGAATATAAAGATCACGACACCAACGGACTATTTTATTTTCAAGGCGATGGTGGACGTGCATGAGAATCAACAAATATTTGGTTTTTAATTGATTTATGTTTAGGTATAAGAATGACTTTGTCTGGAACGATGTGCGAGAGATGATGGCTACCACTCTTCCTTGGGATCGCTTGGATAACAAATCTTGTTTGGTGACAGGGGCGAATGGGATGATCGCCACGTATGTGGTTTACCTTCTAATATCTCTTGTAAGGGAGAGAAGGATCAATATCCATGTCATAGCCTTGTCACGCAACCGGCAAAGATCCGAGGAATTGTTCGCAGATTTTTTGGATGATCCTCATTTTGAGTTATTGACTCAAGATGTATGTATGCCTATCCATTTGGAGGGGCGATTGGATTATATATTTCACTTTGCCGGAAATGCGAGTCCTTATTATATAGAGAATGATCCTGTGGGGATTATGAAAAGTAATCTGTTGGGTACGATCAATGTATTGGAATGCGCTAGGGACAAGGCTGTGAAAAAGGTGATATTTGCTTCTACAAGAGAGGTATATGGAGCGAATGTAGAAAGAAACTCTTTGACAGAAACCTCTTTTGGATATTTGGATTGCTTGGATGCACGTTCGTGTTATCCAGAGAGCAAGCGTGCTGCGGAGAGTTTGTGCAAGAGTTATTCTCTGCAATATGGGGTTGACTTTAACTCGGTTCGTATTGCTCATACCTATGGTCCAGGTATGAAATTGGAGAATGATGGAAGAGTGATGTCCGATCTGTTGAAGTATGCGATACAAGGCCGTAATATTGTTTTAAGGAGTAAAGGAGATATGCTGCGGGCGTTTTGCTATGTGACGGATACGGTGGTTGGGCTGATGTATATTCTTTTTTATGGTGAGAAATCATTGGCGTATAATCTTGCCAATGAGACAGAGGAGATTAGTATTCGAGATTTGGCTGATATGTTGTTGGGTTTAAGCCCGGTTAAAGGCTTACGGATAGATTATGATATTCCGGAAAGACTACCGAATGTTTACTGTGATTATAAAAGAGTGAGATTGGATACGTCTCAATTGGAATCTTTGGGTTGGAAACCTCGAGTTTCCTTGGAAGATGGTATTAGTCGAGTAGTAAAATGTTGTAATAATGCTTTGAATGAAAAGAACATCTGATTATTTAAATGAAATAGCGAGGCAGTCAGATCTTTTTTATGAATTGACTGATGAAGAAAGAGATGCCTTGAAAAAGTGTTTATTATCTATTTACATTGATGTTAAAGCTGTCTGTGATAAATATGGTCTAACATTGATGTTAGGGGGAGGATCTGTGTTGGGAGCCGTTAGGCATAAAGGTTTTATTCCTTGGGATGATGACTTCGACATGATGATGCCAAGGGAGGATTATGATAAATTGAAAGAGGTGTTTGAGAAAGAGTTATCTGATAAGTATATATTATCGGTTCCTAGATATAAAAATGAAAGTAATACTTTGTTTATGCAAATATCTAAAAAGGGAACAACATCGAAAGGGATGTGGAATGATTATGTAATTTCTGGTGTTCTTGTTGATATTTATCCGATAGAAAAAATGCCTAATTTTTCTGTGGGTCGTTTTTTTAAATGTATAGCTCTTGATGCTTTTCGTATTATAACATTATCAGTGGCAGAGTATAGATTAAGGAATAAAAGTAGATTAAGAGTATATTCTATAAAAAGAAAATATTTGTTTTATTATAATTTAAGATGTTTGATAGGATTTGTTTTTTCTTTTATAGGAAAAACCAGACTTTATGATTTGTTTGATCGTTTTGCGTCAAATAGTAAAGGAATGGAATATTGTACAATACCTACTGGAAGAAAAATGAGTAGAGGAGAATGTCTTACACGAGATACTTTTTTTCCTGTTGTTGATGCTAATTTTGAAAATATGAATGTTAGTATACCACATGATTCAGATATATATTTGAAAAATCTTTATGGAAATTATATGCAAATTCCTCCTGTTGAGAAACGAGAACGGCATTTTTATACGGAGTTTGATTTAGGAAATGAAACTGCAAATAAGAAATAGATATGATATGGTGATAAAAATATTAAGAAGATTTTTATGACGTATAGTCCATTTTTATCCATGGTATTTACGTAATATGTATAAGATGGATATTGGTTATAATGTTCGTATCTCCTGGCGAGCCAATTTGGATCTTACGATAAATCTAAGAGGAATACATATCGGTGATAATATACCGATTACTAGTGGTATATGTTATGGCGCATGATGCCGCTCGTGGCATAAAAGGAGATGTCTATATAGGTGTTAATTGCTTTATAGGGATTGCATCTATTATATTACCGGGGGTACATATCGGGAGTAATTGCATTGTTGGAACTGGGACGGTTGTTACCAAAGATTTTCCGGACAATAGTATTATTGCTGGTAATCCTGCGAAAAGGATCAAAAAGAATACATATATAATAATGAAGGATTTAATAGTTTGAATATGGAAATAAAAGATTTTGTACAAAATTTTGCGGATCAATTTGATGACACAGAGGCTAACCTGTTTACGGCTGGAACAAAATTTCGAGAATTGGAAGAGTGGAGTTCGTTGACAACCCTCTCCATTATCGTCATGGTTGATGAGGTATATGGTGTGGAGATTAAGGCTGATGACCTAAGAAAAGCTGAAACAATAGGTGATTTGTTTGAGATCGTGTGTGCTAAAAGATGAATAGGCTGAGTTATAATCCTTTTTCTTTGAAGGATAAGACGCTTCTTGTGACTGGAGCCTCTTCCGGTATTGGACGTTCTATCGCGGTGGAATGCTCTCGACTAGGCGCTAACGTATATATTACCGCTCGTAATGAGGAACGTCTATGTAAGACATTGTTGCAGATGGAAGGTGAAGGACATCAAATGATCCTGTCCGATTTGTCCGAGGAAAGGGATATTGATCTTTTAGTGGACAAGCTTCCTTTGTTGGATGGAGTCGTGCATTGCGCTGGAATACAGGAGCGAATGTTGTGTAAGATGCTTAAATCTTCGGATATAGAAAACATAATGGCTGTTAATTTCAATGCGCCGATTTTATTGCAACGTGCATTGTTGCGAAAGAAAAAAATATCCAAAGGAGCTTCTATTGTTTTTATAGCTTCCCGTGCGGCTTTTGCTCCGACCGTAGGCAACGCGCTTTATGCCGCTTCAAAAGGTGCGATTTTATCTTATGCCAAGGTGCTAGGTTTGGAGTTGGCGTCACGTCAGATTCGTGTGAATAGTATTTGTCCGGCTATGGTTTGGACGGACTTAACTCGAAAGGATGAAGCTAAGACGGGGGCTGATTATAATGAGGTACAAAAATCGTATCCTTTACAGCGGTACGGAAAACCGGAAGATATCGCTTATTTGGCGGTTTATCTACTTTCGGATGCTTCCGTTTGGATGACGGGGTCGGCTATAGATATAACAGGTGGAGGAGAATTAACTTTGGTTTAATTGTAAAGGTATGAAGGCTTATATAAAACAAATATCATATTATTTGCCCCAAAGGATTCTTTCCAATGAAAAGTTGGTAGAGGAGTTTCCAGAATGGACGGTTGATAAGATTGCTTCGAAGGTGGGGGTGAACAATCGGCATGTGGCAGGTGAGCAGGAGACTGCTTTGGATATGGCGGTAGCCGTTGCCAATAATTTGTTTGCCGCAAATCCGGATATACAGCGAGAGGATGTTGATTTTGTGCTTTTTTGTACACAAAGTCCGGATTATTTTCTGCCTACCTCTGCTTGTTTGATTCAAGAACAGTTGGGATTACGTACCAATATTGGGGCGATAGACTACAACTTAGGTTGTTCCGGCTATGTATATGGATTGGCTGTCGCTAAGGGATTGATAATAGGGGGAATTGCGAAGAATGTGCTGCTGTTGACGGCAGAGACTTATTCGAAGTTTTTACATCCGAGAGACAAGGGGAACCGTACCATATTCGGAGATGCGGCTAGTGCGTCGATTGTCTCGACCGATGGATTTGCCGAAATAGGAGAATTCGCTTTGGGAACGGATGGGAAAGGTGCTAATAATCTCATAGTCCGTACAGGAGCATCTAGGGAGAAGAAGGCTAAAAATGATTTGTCTTTTGATGAGAATGGCAATCCCGTTTCATCCGATTACTTATATATGAATGGTGCGGAAATATTCACCTTCACTCAAAAGAATGTTCCTGTAGTGGTGAAAGATACATTGTTGAAAAATAATCTGGAACAGCCTGAAATTAATTTGTTTGTTTTACATCAGGCCAATAAATATATGTTGAACTTTCTTCGGAAGAAGATGAAAATCGAAGAAGAAAAATTCTATTATTTCCTGTCAGAGGTGGGAAACACGGTCTCGAACAGTATTCCGTTGGCGCTTTGTGAGGCAAAACGAGAAAATAGATTAAACGGAAATGTTCTTCTTGCCGGCTTTGGGGTTGGTTATTCTTGGGCTGGAGTGGTGCTTAAAGCGTGAGTTGGGTATGCGTATTGTTTGTAAAAGGACGGATGAATTGTCTTCAAGCGAATGGAGGCAAATAGTGGCGTTGTTTGAGTCCGTATTCGAACGAGAAAGCTCGATTGAACGTTTAAAGGAGGCATATGCCCAAAATGTCTTAGGCTATTCTTTTCATGCTATCATAGAAGATGACGGTCAAATTGTAGGACTTAATTCTTATGTGCCGGCCTACTATTTGTTTAAAGGGAAAAAGATGTTGTTCGCGAATAGCGTGACTTCGATGGTCGCGAAGAGATACAGAGATTTTTTCAGCTTTTTTGATATGGTAAAAGCCGCATATAGCTATATGGCTAAGAATGGAGTCTCTTTTGTCTTTGGTTTTCCTAATGATAATTCCTATCCGGTCTTGCTGAAGTCGAAATTGATGAGAGAGATCGGAAAAATGAGTATTCATTGTTTACCCTACCGGATTGGGGGGATAAAACCTGCTTTATCATTCTTGAATTTATTTTCCGTAAGTATCAGCCGATTGTGGGTTGGGCTTTTAGGCTTATTTGCGAATCCTGATATTTGTGATTATCCGATACATAAAGAGGAGGAGAGTTATAACCGAAAGCGTTACAGCCACAAGGATGGAGATTATCGTAAAATAAGCGAAAGAGGGTGTGAGTTTGTGTATAAAATAATGAGATACGATCATATCCGGACGGCTTTCTTGATAGACGTGTCTCCTAAATCTTCAAGGAATTTCAATAAGGCCCTTCAATATCTGATAGAACATCAAGGGAAAGAGTTTGACTTGATTTTATATATAGGCAGTATACCTTCTCTATATACAGGTCTTATCCGTATACCTGAAAGGTTTGAGCCTAAACGATTTAATTTTATGGGACGTATATTGGATTCTAAAAGTATCGATAACGCTATTTGGGATTTACATCTTTGGGATACTAATCTGTCAAATTACGATTTATTATGAATATTCTGACGTTTGATATAGAGGATTGGTGGGGATACGATTATTATCAATTAGGGGATCGGTCGGATTGGAAACCACGATTGGATAAATACCTTCAAGATATTTTGGATTTATTGGATGAAAGAAATATTGAAGCAACTTTTTTTATTTTAGGAGAAGTTGCAGTCTCAAATCCAAGTGTCGTTAGGTGCATTGCGGATAGAGGACATCATATAGGATGTCATTCATTTTCCCATACTTTTTGGAAACAACCTACGGAAAAAGAGATTCGGGAAGATACATATAAAGCTTTGAACGCAATAGAGGATTGTACCGGTCAGAAAGTGACGGCTTATCGTGCGCCTGCGTTTTCTATTACGAGAGAGAATTGTTGGATTTTGTCTGTTCTTTCAGAGGCTGGTATTTTATATGATTGTTCGATCTTTCCTACCTGTCGTAGTTTTGGAGGTTTTCCGGAATATAGAAGTAAGTTTCCAGGTAAAATAGAGATAGGAGGAGTTTCTATCAAGGAGTTTCCAATTGCTCCATCAATAATATGGGGGCGTGAAATCGTATATTCCGGAGGGGGATACTTCCGCATATTTCCGTATTCTAAGATAAAGTCATTGACGGCTGAATCAAATTATGTTATGAGTTATTTTCATATCAAGGATTTTGATAAAGAGCAGAAACGTTTGTTTACGTCTTTAGATGGGGAGTCTGCTCTTGCTCGGTATTTTAAGAATTATGTAGGCCTAAATACTTGTTTTAAGAAGTTTACGAAATATATTTATGATTTTGACTTTTGTAGCGTAAAAGAAGCTGATGCTAAAATTAACTGGGATGAATTACCGGTGATTCATATGTAACTCGGTAGGTGATGAGCTTAGCGGGTTGTTGTAATATTCATTTACCATGTATAAAAACTTTTTTAAGAGAGTGATTGATTTCATTCTCGTATTTTGTGTATTAACTATTATTTGGCCAGTATTGCTTCTGATTACCTTTTGGCTGCATTTTGCAAACAAGGGGACTGGTGCTTTCTTTTTACAAGACCGTCCAGGTATAAATGGCAAAATATTCAAAGTTATCAAATTCAAAACCATGACGGACGAGCGTGATACAGATGGAAATCTTTTACCAGACGAGAAACGTTTGACGAAGGTCGGGAAATTTGTTCGTTCTACTTCGATCGACGAATTGCCGCAATTGATTAATGTTCTTAAAGGTGATATGGCATTAATTGGTCCACGTCCATTGTTGGTGCAGTATCTCCCTCTATATTCAAAAGAACAGGTCCGTCGACATGAGGTCCGTCCGGGTATCACCGGATGGGCACAGTGTAACGGGCGTAATGCAATAAGTTGGACAAAGAAGTTTGAACTGGATGTTTGGTATGTGGATCATTGCTCTTTTTTACTTGATTTGAAAATTATATTTTTAACGATAAAGAAAGTCTTTGTTCGTGAAGGAATTTCTCAAACGGGGCAGGCAACGATGGAATATTTTACAGGTAACAACTAAGCTATGGAGATGAATATACTTATTACTTCTGCAGGGAAACGCGTGATTCTTACAAAAAAATTTCAAGAAACATTGAAACGGTTTTATTCAGATTCGAAAGTCTTCACCACCGACATGAATCCGGATATGGCTCCCGCAGGGATTATTTCGGATGGATGTTTTGTAGTTCCAAGAGTTACGGCAACGGATTATATAGATAAATTATTGCAAATATGTAAAGAACAAAAGGTAGGCATAATCATACCAACAATTGATACCGAACTTTTGGTCTTGGCAGAGAATAAGGAATTGTTTCAGAAAAACGGAATAGAGCCAATTGTTTCGGACTTAGCTTTTATACAAGCGTGCCGTGATAAACGGAATACAAGCATCTTTTTGAGTGAACATGATATACGTGTACCAGCTCCGATTGATAAAAATCATCCTACATTTCCTCTTTTTGCCAAGCCTTATGATGGTTCTTTAAGTAAGGATTTGTATGTAGTAAGAAATAGGGAAGAATTAACACCGGAAATTTTGAATCATCCCAAATTGATCTTTATGGAATACATAGACAAGCGTGAATATAAGGAGTTTACGGTGGATATGTATTATGGCAAAGATAATAGAGTGAAAGCTATTATTCCTCGTGAACGTGTGGAGATTCGGGCCGGTGAGATAAACAAAGGTTTTACCAGAAAAAATTTTCTAGTCCAGTTCCTAAAAAAACGGTTGGATTATTTACCAGGAGTAATAGGTTGTATTTGTATCCAATTGTTCTATAGGGAATCAGATCATGATGTGGTGGGTATCGAAATAAATCCGCGTTTTGGAGGTGGATATCCGCTTTCTTATTATGCAGGGGCAAACTTTCCGGAATATATTGTTCGGGAATATGTACAAGGAGAGAGCTTGGAATATATAGATACTTGGCGTGACAATACGTTGATGTTACGCTACGATAGCGAGGTGATCGTCTATGAAAAATAAAATATTCGTGTTTGATCTGGACGATACGTTATATAAAGAGATCGACTTTTTGTATTCGGCTTATCGGGAGATTGCTCGATGGGTCGAGTTGAAGTTTTCTTTAAAGGATATCTATTCGTTTATGTTGAGAGCTTATGAAAATAAATCGGATGTTTTTTCATTATTGATTAGAACTTATGATTTGCCTCTGACGAAGGATGATCTATTGGATATGTATCGGTTACATTTTCCCGTTATTTGTTTGGATGGTGATACAGAAGGTGTATTGAACATTTTGAGTTTGAATTATAAGTTAGGTATGATAACGGATGGGCGTTCTATTACACAACGAAATAAATATCGAGCCTTAGAACTTGATCGGTTTATAGATGATAATGATTTGGTTATATCAGAAGAGTTTGGTTCTGAAAAACCTTCGGAGAAGAATTTTCTCTTTTTCCAGGATAAATATATTAATGCCGATTTTTTTTATATAGGTGATAATCTTCGGAAGGATTTTATAACTCCTAATCGTTTAGGTTGGACAACGATTTGTTTAATAGATGATGGGCGGAATATCCACAGTCAGGATTTCTCTTGTCCGGAAATTTATTTACCTCAATTGGCAATAAATAATTTGAAAGATTTATTGTCTTTGTCCGGAAAAAATGAAGATATTTTAATCACAAAAAATAATTATGAATAAGCGAATCTATCTTTCTCTCGCCCATATGTCCGGTCGTGAGCAAGACTTCATAAAAGAAGCTTTCGATACCAACTGGGTTGTCCCTTTAGGCCCCAATGTAAATGCATTTGAAAAAGAGTTAGCGAACTATCTTAAAGAAGACCGACACGTGGTCGCGTTGTCTGCCGGTACAGCCGCCCTTCACCTGGGTCTTATCGAATTAGGAGTGCAAACAGGCGATGAAGTCATCTGCCAATCCTTTACTTTTGCTGCTTCTGCCAATCCGATAGCATATCAGTCAGCTACTCCGGTCTATGTAGATAGTGAACAGGATACCTGGAATATGAGTCCCTTATTTTTGGAAGAAGCGATCAAAGACCGTTTGCGTAAAACAGGAAAACTCCCGAAAGCAATTATCCCGGTTCATCTATACGGCATGCCTGCAAAGATGGATGAAATTATGACTATTGCTTCTCAGTATGGAATACCCGTTTTGGAAGATGCAGCCGAAGCTTTGGGTTCAGCGTACAAAGGACAAAAATGTGGTACTTTCGGAGAATTTGCCGCCTTGTCATTCAATGGAAATAAGATGATTACGACTTCCGGAGGCGGCGCTTTGATTTGCCGGACGGAAGAACAGGCCAAACGGACTATGTTCTATGCTACCCAAGCCAGGGAGAATGCTCCGCATTACCAACATGAATGTATCGGATATAATTACCGCATGAGTAATATTTGTGCG
>QWCH01000605.1_pt1 | contig 138949 bp, 117 predicted proteins | sample 1972671 | NCBI WGS metagenome assembly QWCH01 (sample SAMN09866713, study PRJNA288562) | Human gut metagenome isolate term3_stool, whole genome shotgun sequencing... | isolation source: gut | host: Homo sapiens | place: USA: California
AGTGAAAATTCTGACATGGCAAAATCCTGAGCAACTTTTTGTTGCTCAGGTACTTAAAAAGTTTAATTTATAATAGTGTTGCGGAATTAAGGTTAATATCATTAAATGGGAAAAAGATTTTTGACATTAGTCCTCCTATTATCTTTATTTACTACTATATGGGCTTATTCTATTAGTGGGAAGATAGCATTATCACCGGGGAAAGAAACTCTGACAGTAAAAGCCTTTTATAGGGATGCGAATGAAAAATTGCATTGGATTAATGACACTACTACCATCGTAGGTGATACGTTTTCAATAGTCGGAAAGACGTTCCCTTACGAATTTATTAAAGCTTCTTTCTATGTAGGTAAAGAACTTGCAGGCCGTTTCCTACTTAGTAACAAGCATAATGATCTTAGTATTATAATGGATAGAGGAAAGATATATCTTAGGACGCTATCATATAATACCGAAAATCAGTTATTTCAGCAAGTTGATAGTATTTATAATTTATATATAGATAATTATGGTATTAACGTCCAAGATCTTAATTCTGGAGAAATAATAGGAAAACAAATAGAGGATGAAAATATTCAACAAGAAATATACCGATATAAAATAAAACAGCTTCAACAAAATCCCGATAATTATTATAGCCTGATGATGCTATATGATTTGGCACATAGCATGCTGGTCAATAATAATGATAGTGTGTTATTTTATTTCAATAATTTGTCGCTAAATTTACAAAACACCCCACTCGGTAAATTACTTTATACAACAACATTGGAAAGACAGAAAATGTCTGTTCAATCATCCTCAGGAAAACAAATTCCTTATTTTGAGGTTAGAGATGTCAATAACAATCTGTTTCAGAGTTCCTTACTACAAAATCACGTCTCGTTAATTATATTTTCAGCAGTTTGGTGCGGTCCGTGTCAAAAAATAATTCCTGCATTAAAAGAAATATACAACAAGTATAAAAAAAATGGTTTGAAAATTGTTTATTTCAATCTTGACAATAACACCAAAGCATGGAAAAGACACATCCGAAAGCATGAGATGACATGGATAAATGTATCTGAATTATATCCTGCAATAGGATTTAGTAATAAAGGAATTGCAAAGAAGTTTTATATCAATAGTATTCCTACTATCTTTTTAATCAATAAAGAAGGCATTATTGTTAGAAGATTTGATAATTGTATAAATGAAATGAAAATCCTCGAAAAAGAAGTAAAAGAAACATTAAAACCTTAAATCCGCACCTAAGCCCTTGAACGTCCTTATTGCGTTTACACGTCCTCTCATTACTGAATTTACTTGAACTTGAAACACCCACTTCTGCCTACAATATCCCTTACCCCACAATGGTAGCACGGATATAGAAGGACTTGCAGTGTTTTTCTATTTCCTCCACGATTTCCTCGGAACATGATCCACAATCAGCTCTGAAGCGATTGATAGTGAGCCCATTCTGTTCAAATCTCTCAAAGAACCTCTTCAGCGTGTCCTTCTGATGGAAACGAAGGTTTTCGCTAAGCCGGATGAGCAGAGCTAAGTTTACTTAAGCTCTGCCATGGCGAGAAAACGTGCCATGAAATGGAACGATCTACACCTTGGACCGAGGGTTGAGTCGATTACAGATGATAATGTGGTGTCAAATTGCTCCACGACCCGAAAATAATCCCCCAAAAGGAGTGAGTCTCTCAGATTTAATTTGTATCTTCGCCATGTCATAACTAAAAGTCCTGTTGCATGAAAATATTAGAGCAGCTGATTCGTCCGCATCTCCGTAAACTAAACCCTTGTACTTCTATTGAAGAACAAGCGCCACTCGCTGAAAACGTAATTAGATTAAATGCGAATGAAAATCCCTATAACAAACCGCTGAATCGGTATCCCGACCCGTTACAGTTAGAACTCAAGAAGACATTAAGCGCTCTGAAGAAAGTTCCTACCGACAATATTTATTTAGGGAATGGAAGTGAAGAAGCAATCGACCTTGTTTATCGCATTTTCTGTGAGCCAAAAGTGGACAATGTTGTGGCGATTGCTCCCACACGAATGCGCTACAAGCGATTAGCAGAAATCAACAACATAGGATATAAGCCTGTGCTGTTAGATACCGACTTTCAGCTTCAGCCAGACAAGTTGTTGCACGCTTGTGACCAACACACCAAAGTGGTGTGGATATGTTCGCCCAATGACCCTACAGGCAAGCCCATACAGAGTGATGCGATTTGCGAAATATTGACTTTGTTTGATGGGATAGTCGTTGTTGACGAAAGCTTTATAGATTTCTCCCAACAACCTTCTTTCAGGCACGAACTGAAAAAATATTCCAACTTAATTGTATTAGATACGATGAGTACAGCGTATGGGTGTGCAGCCTTGCGACTTGGAATGGCGTATGCAACTAAGGAAATTGTTGAACTGTTTAACAACATTAAATATCCATTCAATATCAGTTCGTTGGCACAAAAGCAAGCCATAGAAACTCTTAAAGATAGTTTTGAAATTGACAAATGGGTCTCTACGATTGTCCAAGAACGCACTCGTATGCTCCATGCTTTCAGTGTCTTACCCGAATGCACTCAAGTGTATGCTTCAGAAGCAAACTTCTTCTTAGCCAAGATGAAAGATGCAGGAGCTATCTATCAATATTTAAGAGAAAAAGGAATTAGCGTATATGATTGCAGTCATCTTCCACTCTGCGAAAACTGCATAAGAGTAACCATAGGTTCAAAAACCGAAAACAATTTATTGTTGGCTGCTTTACGACAGTACTACTAACGTGCGGTGGCGCTCACTCCACACAAAACGGATGCTTCACATTTGTCAAGAAGAAAGGAAGAGGAAGCCCATGGGACACTCATCGTAGCCATACCTCTTTTCAGAAAAGACGCTCTACCCTACTCAAAAATAAAGTGGATTTGATGACTTATTACTTATCAAATCCACTTTATAAATTAACTTCCTTTGTAAGAACTTAGAAAGGTAAGTCGTCCGTACTCTCTTCTGTCGTAGCAGGTTGGGGAGGGAATGGTGCCTGGCTCTGGTTAGTACCCGTTACTGGTGTGGCTGGATTGCCCATTGCTGGAGGCACAGGAGCGCCTTGTACTCCTAAAGAAGCAGGATCTACCTGACGAACATCATAAGCACGAATGTTATTATACCAACGTCCGTTGTGTTCGTGTGCATCAATATCAAAGGACACCAACACTTCTTGTCCTACCTGAATATTAAATCTTTGAAGACGTTCTTCGCCAAATACAGAAAATGACATCTTATGAGGATACTGTTCGTGTGTCTCAATCACAAAATCTTTTGCTTTCCATTCACCTCTTGCAGAAGTGCCACTTCTCTCAGGTGTTTCTGCAATCACCTTTCCTTGTAGTTCCATTTATCTTACGTTTTATGAATAATTTATCAATTGAATAGGATTCTCTGAACGGCGAAATTAGTAAAATACTTCTAAAATACGAAACTTTTAGACGGTTTTTTTGTTTGAGACAATGGTTTTTTGTATTTTTGTATCTACTTATAAGAATAACAATTAAAAAATTATACCCATGAGATTTACATTATCAAGCAGTGCCTTGAACAATCGTTTGCAAACGCTTTCTAAGGTCATCAACTTAAAAAACTCGTTACCTATTCTTGACTGTTTTCTCTTTGATGTAGCCAACAACGAATTGAAAATCACCGCAAGCGATAGCGAGAATGTGATGCAAACTTCTGTCTCTCTTGACGAATGCGATGGAAACGGCAAATTTGCTGTGCCCAACAGAACCATTTTAGACGCTGTGAAAGAGTTGCCAGAGCAACCACTGACTTTCGATGTAGACACCGAACATCTTACTATCAAGATTCAATACCAAAATGGAGTTTATAATTTTACGGCACAAAATGCAGCAGAATATCCACAAACATCGGAAATTCCCGATGGGGCAACAGTGGTAACCATTGGTGCGGACATTCTGAACAACAACATCAACCGCTCCCTTTTTGCCACCGCACAAGATGAACTCCGACCTGTGATGAATGGTATTTATTTTGATTTAACACCAGAGGGATTGGCAATTGTGGCAAGCGATGGGCATAAATTAGTGAGAAATAAGAATTTTGAAATAAAAAGCGATACACCTGCTTCATTCATCTTACCTAAGAAGCCCGCTACACTTTTGAGGACAGTACTGACAAAAGGAGAAGGGGATGTTGTCATTAAGTTTGACAACAGAAACGCTGAAATACGATACGAAGGAGGTTCACTGTCCTGTAGGCTCATTGAGGGAAAATATCCTAACTACAATTCTGTGATTCCGCAGGATAATCCCAATCAGCTCAATGTTGATAGAAAAGGATTGTTAGGCGCATTAAGACGAGTATTGCCGTTTGCCAGTGAGAGCAGTCAACTCATTCGTCTCCACCTTGAGACAGGAAAGTTAGAGCTGTCTTCTGAAGATGTCGACTTTGCAACAAGTGCAAAGGAACAAATCGTGTGTGATTATACAGGACAAACCATGAGCATCGGATTTAAGGGAAGTTCGCTGACAGACATTCTCACCAACTTAGACAGCGACGAAGTGACTATTCAATTAGCCGACCCAAGTCGTGCAGGGCTTATCATTCCTTCTACACAACCAGAACACCAAGAAGTATTGATGCTCATCATGCCTATGTTACTGAACGATTAAATAGTCACCATTAACTTGCTAAATGTATCTACATGAGCGCCTGAGACTTCGGGAATTTATACTTTGTAGATACATTTATCTTTTTATCATCTATATCAAAAATGAAATTAAATCTAAAGAAGCCTTTAATCATATTCGACTTAGAAACCACTGGATTAGACTTGGTGAATGACAGGATTATCCAAATATCATACATCAAAGTACTTCCTAACGGCGAGGAAGAAAGAGAAAGTATTTTTGTAAATCCAGAGAAACCAATACCGCATGAAGTGATTGAGCTTACAGGAATTACGAATGAAGACGTGGCTAACGCTCCAAAATTCAAAGAAATAGCAACACATCTTCAAAATCAATTTAAGGATAGCGACATTGCGGGATTCAACTCCAACCACTTTGACGTGCCACTCTTGGCAGAAGAATTTTTAAGAGCAGGTATCGATTTTGATTTTTCCAAATGTAATCTCATTGACGTGCAAACCATCTTTCATAAGATGGAACGCCGAAACCTTGCTGCCGCATACAAGTTTTACTGCGGACGAAAGATGGAGGAAGACTTTCAAGCGCACAAAGCTAACGAAGATGCAGAAGCCACCTATCGGGTGTTGTTGGGACAGCTTGAGAGATACGATCCAGACAAAGCCGAAGAAAAAGAAAGAGCCTTGCCAAATGATATGCAATACTTGGCTAACTTCTCCAAGACAAACGATGCTGTTGACTTTGCTGGGCGCATTGTATGGCGTGAGCAGAAAGACAGCAACGGAAAAGTGATGACCCATGAAGATGGTTCACCTGTCAGAGTAGAAGTATTCAATTTTGGAAAATACAAAGGAAAGACTGTTTCAGAGGTGCTACGCCAAGACCCGGGTTATTACAGTTGGATGTTATCAAATGACTTTACAAACAACACCAAACAAGTGTTGACAAGAATTCGCTTGCGTGAATTTAATAAGAACAATCAGTAAAATGAGAACGATACGTACGATTATCTGTTTACTTCTTTTCTGTACGTGCTGCACGAAGAGGGCGTGCGGTCAAGAATTGAACGCTAAAGTGCGTATCAACCACAGTCAGATACAAGGAACAGACCAACGCATCTTTGAAAACTTGGAGAAAACACTGAACACTTTCATTAATGACCGGCAGTGGACACATCTCCATTTCAAGAAAATAGAACGGATACCTTGCAATTTTAACATCACGGTAACGAAATACGATCAGGCAACGAACATGTTTACCTGTAAAGCACTGATACAAGCCAACAGACCCGTTTACAATTCTGCCTACACCTCCACCTTATATAATAATACGGACAATGACTTCAATTTTGAGTTTGCAGAGTTCGACCAACTCAAGTTTAACGAGGAATCCATAGACAACCAGTTGACTGCGCTCATTGCCTATTATGCCTATCTAATTATTGGCATCAACCTTGATTCGTTTGCACTCATGGGTGGCGATGACATCTTGCAACGCTGTCTACGTCTCACGAACAATGCACAGAACCTGAATTTTACAGGTTGGAAATCATTTGATGATAGCCGAAATCGCTTTGCTATCATTAATGACTATATGGATAGCGCAATGTCTCCGTTCAGGAAACTGCAATACGATTATTATAGAAAAGGACTTGATGAAATGGCGACCAATGCAGAACGTGGGCGCACCAACATCACAACAGCCCTACAAGAGGATCTCAAGAAAAGTCGTGAGAACAGACCGTTAAGCATGCTTCCACAGATATGGACCGACTATAAAAGAGACGAGTTGGCAAATATCTATAAGGGAAAGGGTACGCAAAAGGAAAAAGAGGCTGTGTACGACATCTTGTTTTCAATCAATGCCTCGCAAAATGAAGCTTGGGAAAAAATCAAAGAATAAATGCTAAAACAACTATATATACAAAACTTTACGCTCATTGACGAAATGAACATACTGTTTCATCCCGGATTCTCGGTCATCACGGGTGAGACGGGTGCAGGAAAAAGTATCATCTTAGGAGCTTTAGGATTATTAAAAGGCAATCGTGCCGATACGAAACAAATTAGACAAGGAGAGGAACGCTGCGTTATTGAGGCTCATTTTGATATTCGGCAATATGACCTCAAAGATTTCTTCTTAGAAAATGACCTTGACGACGACCCTCATGATTGCATCTTAAGAAGGGAAATCAACATCAATGGAAAGAGCCGAGCTTTTATCAATGACACCCCTGCTTCGCTCTCTGTGATGAAAGATTTGGGAGAACGCCTCATCGATATTCATTCACAACACCAAAACCTATTGTTAAACAAAGAGGATTTTCAACTGCATGTTGTTGATATTTTGACCAAAGACGAAGATACACTAAGAAAATATCAAGAAAGCTATCAGAAATATAAAAAAGAACAAACGATATTGGAAGAGATGATAGCCAAGGTGTCAAAAGACCAAGAGAATGAAGACTATTTACGATTTCAGCTCCAAGAGCTTAGTGATGCAGAGTTATCAGAGGGTGAACAAGAGATGTTAGAACAAGAGATTTCAACCCTTGAGCATGCCGAGGAAATCAAGTCAGCACTCTATCTTTCCCAAAATCTCATTTCTAACGAATCGAACGGCATCATAGAAACACTGAATCAAGTGAGCCAACAACTGCAAAAAATAGAGCAGATATACACGCCAGTGCAAGAAATCTCTCAACGAATGGAGAGTTGTTATATAGAGATGAAAGACTTGCTGCAAGAGATTACAGCCCAAGGCGAGCAGGTTTCTTATAATCCTCAACAACTCGAACAAAGCCAAGCAAGGTTAGATACCATCAATTCGTTGGAACATAAGTATCATGTTGCATCAATTGCTGAACTCATAACATACCAACAAAAGATACAGGAACAAATCAATCTCCTTGATCATAGCGATGAGGAAATACAGAAACAAAAAGATATTGTTGCAAAGTTATTAGACACCTGTACGCAACAAGCAGAAAAGTTGACGACTATCAGAAAGAAAGCAGCAAAGACTATCGAGTCAGAGATGAAAGCAAGATTGGTTCCGCTCGGTATTCCTAAAATCAATTTTAAGGTAGACATCAAACCAAAAGAGTTAAGCCCGAACGGAAAAGATAGTGTCTCGTTTCTGTTTAGTGCCAACACAAACTCCCCTTTAAGTCCTGTATCACAAGTTGCTTCAGGTGGAGAGATTGCCCGTGTGATGCTCTCTCTAAAAGCAATGATTAGTGGAGCTGTCAAACTCCCAACGATTATCTTCGACGAGATAGACACAGGTGTGAGTGGTAGTGTGGCAGAAAAGATGGCGCACATTATGGACGAAATGGGAAATAACCACAGACAGGTCATCAGCATCACGCATTTACCACAGATTGCCGCTTTGGGGAAAAATCATTATAAAGTTTCTAAGACGGAAACTCCCAACGGCACCATCAGTAATATGACTCCTCTAAATGAGCAACAACGAATAGAAGAAATCGCACAAATGCTCAGCGGTAGCAATATTACCAAGGCAGCATTAGCTAACGCACGTGAACTTTTAAATGTAAAATAAGACAACCACATGATGAATATAAAAAATAAAATATCTTACTTATTAATGCTTTTGTTCATGGCTACCTTCTCCGTAACGTATGTCCATGGTCAATCAAAACAGGTAAAGAAAGCAGCAGCATCTATTTTTAGTCTAACGACTTTCAAGACAGACGGCACACTATTAGCCTCTACCAATGGCGTGTTTATCAGTGATAATGGAGAGGCTATCAGTGCGTTCTATCCTTTCGTTGGCGCAGACAGTGCAGTGGTCATTGACACTAACGGGAATGCTTTGCCCGTGGATGTCATCATTGGGGCTAATGAGTTATACGATGTCTGTAAATTCAAAGTCAATGGAAAAACGACACCTATTAAAATAACAAGTACGCCATCTAATGATGGTGAGAAAGTCTGGATGTTGGGTTATTCCATTAAAAATCAAGAAGCAAAACAAGTACCTATCCAGAAAACAGAACTTTTCATGGACAAGTACACCTATTATATATTCTCTTCAGAGACACCAGAGAATATGGAGGGCTGTCCTTTTGTTAATGCGAAAGGCGAACTCATTGGAATTTTACAACATGCGAACCATTCGGAAGGAACGCATGCGGTGGATGCTCATTTCATGAAAGACATGCAGATTAACAACGGACTTTCTTTAGCAGACCCTGTATTACGACAAACCACTATCAGGACACAATTGCCTGCGAAAGAAGAAGATGCCTTGGTGACGCTGATGATGGCTTCAGAGCAAAACAAGAAAAACTATCTTAAATATATCCAAGACTTTAAGCGCTCGTTTCCTCACGCCGTAGATGGATATGCAGCACAGGCAAGACAGTATGCCAACAAAAAAGAATTTGCAAAAGCTGCAACCGAAATGGAGACTGCCATTCAAAATGTACACAAGAAAGATGCGGCACATGCTGAATATGCAAAAATCATTTTTCACCAACAGCTCTTTCAGCCAGACTCCACATACTTAGCTTGGTCGCTTGACAAAGCTCTTGCGGAAGCACAAAAGGCTTATGAGATAAATCCTTTGCCAGCCTATCAGCACCAACAAGCACAAATTATTTACTCCAAAGGAAACTATCAGAAAGCGTATGATATGTTCATTGCATTGACAAAAACGAATCTACGCTCTGGAGAACTTTTTTACGAAGCCGCACAGGCAAAAGCACAATTAAAGGCAAACCAAGTAGAGATTCTGAGTCTGCTTGACAGTGCTGTCGCTGCATGTCCTCAGCCCTTGACACCCATTGCCGCTCCATTTGTACTTGCACGTGGGGCAGCTTATGACCAAGCTGGCGATTACAAAAAAGCCATCATGGATTATAACCGCTATGACACACTCATGCTTGGAAGGGCAAACCATGAATTTTATTATACGCGCTTTAATTGTAATGTAAAACTACGAAGATACCAACAAGCATTGAATGATATTGCGCATGCAGCCGTGCTCAATCGACAAGAGCCAACCTATTTGGCTGAAATGGCTTCGTTGCAACTCAAAGTAAACTACATAGACGACGCCCTTAAAACTGCGGAACTCTGCATTGGAATAGCACCTAATTATCCTGACATCTATCTTATCAAAGGACTTGCGCTCATTCAGAAGAAACAAAAAAAGTTAGGAATAGAGGCGTTTGAGAAAGCTAAACAATTAGGCGATAAAAGGGCACAAGACTACATTGATAAATATAAATAACCGCCGCAAGCGTCAAATAAAAAAGAGAAATTCTTAAAATGACAAAGACAATAGGGATGAGCGAAGAAAATTTGCTCATCCCTATTACCTTTTGATAACTAATCTTCCATTAACATAGAAGTCCTTACGCGACTCAATGTCTCAGGGGTCATCTGAAGATAATTAGCCACATAAGTAAGCGGAGCTCTGAAAACTACTTGTGGATATAACTTACACATGCGCTTATATCTATTTTGAGCTGTTTCAAAGCGAACCAAGTCGGCATGTATCTGTGAGATAATCAAACTCTCTTCTAATATCTTTCTATACATCATCTGAATATTCACATTATGCAAGGCAACTTTCTCTAACTCTTCTTTCGGCAACGCATAAATAACAGAAGCCTCTAAAGCCTCCACCTGCAGATGACTCGGTTCTTCCTTAAACAAGCTCTCGATGCACATAAATATGGTGTTATCAGCACCAAGATGCTCGGTCACTTCCTTATCGTTCTTAAAATAGAACTGTCGTATCAGACCTTTATCCAAGTAATAAATACATTGACAAATTTCTCCTTCTGCCAATATCATTTCACCTTTAGCAAACTTCATAGGCACCAAAATACTCTCCAAAGCATCTAATTCTTCGTGAGTCATCGTACTATATTTACGAGCTAATTCCCTCGCAATATCACGAGGTGTATTGACAGGTTCTTTCATTTTCGTATGATTGTTAAAGTTAGCATTTTCTTCTTCCTAATCTAATTTCAGAACAGCAAGGAAAGCCTTCTGCGGAACCTCGACATTACCAATCTGTTTCATTCGCTTCTTTCCCTTCTTCTGCTTCTCTAAGAGTTTTCGTTTACGACTCACATCACCACCGTAACATTTGGCAGTCACATCTTTTCGTACACATTTGATGGTCTCTCTTGCAACTATCTTTCCTCCAATAGCCGCCTGTATCGCAATATCAAATTGCTGTCTCGGAATTAAATCTTTCAACTTTTCACACATCTTCCTTCCTAAGGTCACCGCATTGTCTTGGTGTGTTAAAGTAGAAAGAGCATCTACAGGTTCACCATTCAAGAGAATATCCAACTTTGCAAGTTTAGAAGGTCTGAACGAATCCACATGGTAATCGAATGAGGCATATCCCTTAGAGATAGATTTCAGTTTATCGTAAAAGTCAATCACGATTTCTCCTAATGGCAACATAAAATGCAGCTCTACCCTATTGCCAGAAATAAATTCCTGTTTAATCAATTCCCCTCGTTTGTCCAAACAAAGCGTCATAATCGGACCTATATAATTAGCGTCCGTGATAATCGTGGCTTTAATATAAGGCTCTTCAATATGTTCAATCATCGTCTGCTCAGGAAGTCCCGATGGATTATGAACTTCCTTCGATTCGCCATGCTTGTCATAAACCATATAAGAAACGTTGGGAACGGTGGTAATCACTTCCATATTAAATTCTCTGTCCAAGCGTTCTTGCACAATCTCCATGTGCAACAGTCCTAAGAATCCACATCTGAAACCAAAGCCGAGAGCGATGGACGATTCAGGGAGAAAAGACAACGACGCATCGTTGAGTTGCAGCTTTTCCAAAGAAGTGCGCAAATTTTCATAGTCATTGGGATCTATCGGATAGACACCCGCAAAGACCATGGGCTTCACTTCTTGGAAACCAGAGATAGCTTGCGCACAAGGACGAGCAACATGAGTAATGGTATCTCCAACCTTCACCTCTTTGGCATCCTTAATACCGCTAATGATATATCCCACTTCACCTGTGCTAAGCTCCTGCTTCGGAACCATATTCATCTTAAGAATTCCGATTTCGTCGGCATCATATTCCATTCCAGTATTATAGAATTTGACTTTATCACCTTTCTTAATACTTCCATTTTCTATTTTGAAGTAAGCGATGATACCTCGAAAACTATTAAAGACGGAATCAAAAATCAAAGCCTGCAAGGGCGCATCTGTATCACCTACTGGATGCGGCACACGCTCCACTACCGCTTTCAAGATTTCTTCTATTCCTTGTCCTGTCTTCCCCGATGCGTGTAAAATATCCGAACGTTCACATCCAATGAGTTCAATGATTTCATCTTCCACTTCTTCAGGCATTGCCGAAGGCATATCAATCTTGTTGATGACAGGAATAATTTCCAAATCGTGATCGATCGCCATATACAAGTTTGAGATGGTTTGAGCCTGCACACCCTGTGTTGCATCAACAACCAAGAGTGCTCCCTCACACGCCGCAATACTTCTGCTCACTTCATACGAGAAGTCAACGTGTCCGGGAGTATCAATGAGATTGAGTATATAGTTTTCGCCTTCATACTGATACTCCATTTGGATAGCATGACTCTTAATCGTTATACCACGCTCTTTCTCCAAATCCATATCATCCAACATCTGACCGCCTGTTACTTGTACCGTGTTCGTATATTCTAACAGTCGGTCTGCTAAGGTTGATTTCCCGTGATCAATATGAGCTATTATACAAAAATTCCTTATTCTATTCATTGGTTTGTTTCGTTATCTGCCAATTAAGTTATCGTCAATAAATCCTGTTGTGCAAAAGGATTTATGACAGTGATGACAAGGGTGCATGAAATAATTACCTATGTGAAGCAATAATCAATTCACAACTCCCTTAAAGATGCCAATCTTGTGCAAAGATTGCGCAAGCCGAAGACAGAGAAAGTTTACTTTCTTTGTTGAGGCGAAGCCAAGCTTCTGCAAAGATTGCACGAGCCGAAGACAGAGAAAGTTTACTTTCTATGTTGAGGCGAAGCCAATCTTCTGCAAAGATAGCTATTTATCTTTAATAATTCGTTGGAGCTATTCATAAAATTAGTAAAATATACGTATCTTTGCAAGAAACAAACATCAACAAATGAAAAGGATATTTATTGTCGCAACCACCGTGTTAGCGCTGATGAGCTGTCACGAAAATTTAGAAGATAGATGTGTTCGTGAAGCAAAGGAATACACCGAGAAATACTGTCCCACTCCTGTTGTCAACAGTACCAGAACAGATAGTGTGACCTTTGACAAAGCAACGAAAACATACCAATACTTTTGTTCGTTTGTGGACGAATTGGATAATCCTGAAATCGTCAAGCGAAACTCGCAAAAATTACATTCACTTCTGATTAAGGAAATCAAAGATAACACAAGTATCAAGAAGCTGAAAGAAGCAAACTATAATTTTGCCTATATCATTCATTCAAGCAAAAATCCTAACAAGGTGCTTTATCAACAAACCATACGTGTAAAGGATTACCAGTAAACAGCGACAGCAAGCATAGCACTTAAAAAAGATGAGTTTGTTTTTATCCAAAACAAACTCATCTTTTGCAGTTGTATCTCTCTAAGAGAATTGCACGATTTAAGCTAAGGTAAAAAGATGATCAGCATCTTTTATTTTACCTTCTTTGAAAAGCCAACCTATTCCTAAGTAAACTTCTTCTGTTCCGATTTTTGCAGCTTTGGCAATTTCTGCTACGCTCATTGCCTTACCAGCTGATGCCAATGTTTGATAAACATCACCAGCACGGAAACCAACACTTTCTGCGTTTACTACCAAAGCAGGCTTCTTCACAGAAGTTCTTTTGCATGCTGTAGTTTTCTTTGCTGGAGCTGCCTTCTTAGAAGCTGCTGCTGTTACTTTCTTTTCTGTCATAATCGCTAATTATTAATTATTATTAAGCCACATCAGGCTGTTTGTTTATAATTTATGGTACAAAAATAGTATTTTTCTTTTAATTATACGAATTTTCGACTAACGAAATAACACATTTGCAGCCTACAACGCATAAAAACCGTCGTTTATTGATGTAAATCAAGTTTTATCTGCAATTCGTCCAACTGCTTATCATCAATATAATTAGGAGCATCCAACATCACATCCCTTCCGCTGTTGTTCTTTGGGAAGGCAATACAGTCACGAATGCTGTCAAGCCCAGCCATGATGCTCACAAAGCGATCCAAGCCAAAAGCTAACCCTGCATGAGGTGGCGCACCATACTTAAAGGCATTGATTAAGAAGCCAAATTGAGCCATGGCTTTTTCTGGGGTGAAGCCTAAGATTTCAAACATTTTTGCTTGTAACTGACCGTCATGGATTCTCAAACTACCACCTCCCACTTCGATGCCATTGCAAACAAAGTCATAAGCCTTTGCTCTAACTTTCTCTGGATGTTCGTCCAGCAGTGGGATATCATCTGGATTGGGCATGGTAAACGGATGATGCGTTGCCATCAATCGCTGTTCCTCGTCGCTCCACTCAAAGAGTGGGAAATCAACAATCCACAGACACTCAAACTTGTTCTTATCTCGCAAGCCGAGCCGTTCGCCCATCTCAAGTCTCAGCGCACACAACTGTACGCGGGTCTTGTTAGGTTGGTTTCCGCTCAATATCAGCACAAGGTCGCCATCTTTAGCCCCCATCTGCTCTTTCACCGCTAACAGTTGCTCCTGTGTGTAAAATTTATCGATGGAACTCTTGATACTCCCGTCCTCATTATATTTGATGTACACCAATCCTTTGGCACCTACCTGTGGACGCTTCACAAACTCTGTCAAGCCATCCAATTGCTTGCGTGTGTAGTTAGCACAGCCCGGCACACAGATTCCTCCAATATAAGCTGCCTCGTTGAACACACTGAAGTCTGCTTTCCCTTTCAGGGTATCCATCAGTTCCACAAACTCCATTCCAAACCGCAAGTCGGGTTTATCGCTTCCAAAGCGTTTCATCGCCTCTGCCCAAGGCATTTGTTGTAATTTGGCAGGCAATTCAACTCCTCGAATTTCCTTGAAAAGATGACGACAAAGGTTTTCAAACAAGCCAATCACATCTTCCTGATCAACAAAGCTCATCTCACAGTCTATTTGTGTAAACTCAGGCTGTCGGTCGGCACGCAAGTCTTCATCTCTGAAACATTTGGCTATTTGGAAGTAACGGTCGAAGCCGCTCACCATTAACAACTGTTTCAAGGTTTGAGGACTTTGTGGCAGTGCATAGAACTGTCCTGGGTTCATACGTGAAGGTACCACAAAATCACGTGCGCCCTCGGGGGTAGACCCAATCAGCACAGGTGTTTCCACCTCAATGAATTGCTCGTTATCCAAGAAATTACGTATCAGGATAGTCATGCGATGACGCAATTCGAGATTCTTCCGCACCGTAGGGCGACGCAAATCCAAATAGCGATACTTCATACGCAAGTCATCGCCACCATCTGTCTCATCCTCTATCTTAAAAGGTGGTGTGAGGCTCTCGCTCAAAATTACCAATTGACTCACAAGAATCTCAATGTCTCCTGTGGGCATCTTTTCATTTTTGCTTTGTCGTTCGCTCACCGTGCCTTTGACCTGAATACAGAACTCTCGTCCCAGTTTGTTTGCCTGTTCACAGAGCTTTGCATCAGCGGCTTCATTAAAAACCAGTTGTGTTATTCCATAACGGTCGCGCAAATCAACAAAAGTCATTCCGCCCATTTTTCGGGTGCGTTGTACCCATCCCGACAAGGTTACTTCCTTGTTCACATCAGAGAGCCTTAACTCTCCACATGTATTTGTTCTATACATAGTTTGAAAATTATATTCATTTTTAGGAGCCCACAATGGATTCCATTTACAACATTGCAAAATTAATTAAAATTGCTGAAACAAGCAAAGTCTGCAATCACTAATCTGCATTTCAAATTTTTACGCCAGCTTTGTGCGGTATCATCCAGATTGGAAGTGAAAAACTCAAGTTTTCAACACCAAACAAGAGTTTTATAAAATGATTGACTATTTTTGCACTTGCTGGTTGACTCTATGTTCTCTTCCCGTTGACTTGATTTCCAGCATATTGCTTGCAGATTTCAAGTATTTTTTGGAACTTTGCCATGAGGTTGTGCATAACAATGATTTTATAACCTAATAGATTTTGTACCACTAAGTTACTAAAAAGTTAACGACGTGTACAACTTTTTACTCATACTTATCAACTTAAATAAATTCTGCCAACGAGTCAATGATTGAAAGTATTATAGATTCACATATAACAGAGCAACTATATAAAATATATAGTTTAGACATTGACGGTTTTGTCAATAACCAAGAACAAGTCAAAACTTTAAATTTTGAATATGAATGGCCTGTTGTTGATTTTTTAGAGCCTGTTTTTATGCCTTTGTTCCAAAACATAGACTCCAACTTTATCTACTTAACAAAAGGGTATAATATAACAAAAGATGAAATCTATTCTATATTTTCAAGGAAAGAGTTTATAGAGTTCATGAGAGGAAACAAGACTTATACTCCACGAGGGCGAAGCAAGGAAAGTATTGACACTTATTACATGATAGGCCTAACTATTTTTGACGAAACGTTCGAATGGTTAATCCATAATAATGTTGACGTGGGGTATTTAACCTTTTCTTTTCAAATTAAGAAATTCAACAATGAGAAAATACTAAATTTACTCACGAACAACAAGTGGTTTGTGCATGATGATAATTATTAAGGACGGTAGCGGTGCCATCGAGTACTACTACGGCAATTTGGGCGAGGTGTTGAAGACCGTGCGCACGCTGATTGTGCCTAATCAAGCAGTGGCAACTTACGTCACACAGTGGAAGTATGACAGCCATAACCGCCTATTGGAAATGATTTACCCCGATGAGGAGAAAGTAACCTACGGCTATAACCTCGGTGGGCAGGTAGAGAAGGTCAGTGGCTATAAAACTACCCATTACGACTATGTCAGTAAGATAGGCTACGACAAGTTCGAGCAGCGCACCTACCTGAAATACTGTAACGGAGCGGAAACGTTCTACAGCTACGACCCTGCACGCAGACGGTTGCAGAACCTTGTAGTGAATGCCAAGGCAGGTACCATCATGGACAATGTCTACAGCTATGATGCCGTGAGCAATGTGTTGGGTGTTCAGAACAATGCTCCGCTCCCACAGAGTGGCAAGGCTGGCGGACAGAAGAGCCACAGCTATACTTATGACCCTTTGTACCGTTTGTCAAGCTCAACAGGTACTTACAAGGGAACGGACAATAAGACGACATCTTACACCCTTGCCATGGGCTACGACAACATGCATCGAATCACAAGCAAGAAGCAGCACCTCACGCAAAGTAACGTGCAGTTCAACGGTACCCTCAATGCAGGCTATGACCTCACCTACACCTATCAGGGCTCTACGGGGCATAAGTTCCAACTGGCCAGTGTCCGTGACATCAACTACCGCACGGAAGAAACTCCTACGGACAGCACGAACATCAATAACGGACACAAGTACGCTTACGACCTCAATGGAAACCTGGTCTACATCACCACCTCTCGTGTAAAGAAAGACAACAAGGAAGACGACAGGGCAAGTGAGCAGAAGTTCAAGTGGGACGAGGAGAACCGCTTGCTGGCAGCCGATGAGAATTATTCGTTTAAGCGAAAGCAGAGGCAAGCTTGCTTGCACGATGCCGAGTGCAGCCAATCGTAGAGGAACGCTCAACGATTGTGCCAATGAGGGCAGAGGCAAACTTGATTTCCAGCATATTGCTTGCAGATTTCAAGTATTTTTTGGAACTTTGCCATGAGGTTGTGCATAGCAATGATTTTATAACCTAATAGATTTTGTACCACTAAGTTACTAAAAGCTCAACGACGTGTGCAACTTTTTACTCATACTTATCAACTTAAATAAATTCCGCCAACGAGTAGTTATCATATATTATGAATAAGTTTACTTACATACTATTTGTTTTCCTCTGTTTAATAAGCTGTGCACAACCAAATAATAAAAAGCAAGTTTTAAAGGATAGGGCTGTGATATCACTAAAAAAAAATGTGACAGGAAAAACAACTTTTTATGATTTTTTCAAAAAGTTCGCCTCAGACTCATGTTTTCAACGGAAACACATTTTGTTTCCGTTGAAAATTATATATGAAGGTTATGATTATGAAGAGACAGACTCGATTCTTCATATCAGCAAGAGTGATTGGATATATACAAAATTCAACGATTCTATAATAGATGGGCAAAAAATAATGTTAAAGGTTGATACAATGACGCATACTGTTATCTTAAAGGGCTATGATTCGGGAATATATATGAAATATTTATTTAAAACAGATAAGCGTTCTTGGATATTATTTCAGATAGATGACTATTCTAATTAACGTGAATTCGACAAATTCAGAATATCTTTGAATAACAGAGTTCTAAGATATAACAAATTTCGGGTAATGCTCCAAATCGAGAGTTATCAAAATAATCATCTGATTATCAATATGATGTTTATATGGTTTGGCGTAGAGGCGAGGAAAGATTCACTGCCTTTTGCTATATTTGTAGTCCAAAACAATGAAAAGTGAATATACGAGAACGCGTCGGCACTTTGTACTCCAGATTGGAAGTGAAAAACTCAAGTTTTCAACACCAAACAAGAGTTTTATAAAAGGATTGACTAATTTTGCACTTGCTGGTTGACTCTACGAAGTATATCGTAATGGAGAGTTTGTTAAAGATAAGAATGGAAAACCTATTACATATAAAAACACCGACCAACCAGGAACAGTTGGCTTTGATTATAAATTTTAGTATATGTGGTATAAATGTTTTGCTGTAATAATTTTGTTCAGTTTGTTTGCTTGCACTGGTAAACAGACTGAACAAAAGTCGATAAGGATTGAAAAGAAATGGGCTAAAGATTGTAATCAAAATTCTAAGATTCACATTTTAGCTTCTAACGCTCAATTGATAAATGGGAAAGGGGTTTTAACAAGTAATCAGAAATATATAAAGATGACCGAAGATTGCATAAATGACGTAGAGGCACTTATAATTAAGTATCTTGATAAAAAGGATAACAACCATTATTTTGACAAACAAAATAATGTGTTAAATTGTTATTTTAGACAATATTTATGCTATAAAGATAATACGCATTTTTTTGTATTTGTAAATCTTTATGCATATAGAATTACAAGATATGAAGAAAATACGACCAACGCATTTGCCAGTAACCCCCTTGTTGATGTAATAAATCCACTAAATGGCAACAATAAAGATTATAAGATGTTTATAGTGAACTTATCTGAAAAATCAATACATTGTTTCACAAAGGAATAGGATAATATTGTGAACTTCTATATAGCGATAACTATTATAATATATTTTATGGAAAGGACCATCAAATACAAGTAAATATTAAAGCTACTATGATTGCAGGCAAGACGCTCTTTACACATCTGTATGGAGGGAGAGGAGAAAAGAGGTGTGAACATTTAAACTTTTAAATAATGAAAAAAACATCTATTATTTGCTTAATATTTCTGATAGTATTATCCTTATGTGCAACAACAAGACCTCAAAAGAAAATAAAGAGATCTTCTGAGGAAAAATTCATGAAGACAATAGTTTAATTTTTCTTAATATTTGACCGTTATCATTATTTTATATCTATCTTTGCAGCGAATAGTTGTAAAAGAAAGGATAAACAATGAAAAAATTAATGATGCTTACGTTGATGCTCTTTACCTGTTTCACCATGGCAAATGCTCAACAGAATGCACAAATCAAGTTTGATAAAACAACACAGAGTTTCGGTGAGTTCAGTGAGAGTTCACCTGTTCAAACCTGCGTTTTTACCTTTACCAATGTGGGTAATGCGCCTCTGATTATCAATCAGGCTGTAGCAAGCTGCGGCTGCACAGTTCCAGCATATACCAAGACCCCTATTCAACCGGGTAAGAAAGGCGAAATCAAAGTAACGTATAATGGTAAGGGCAAGTTCCCTGGTCATTTTAAGAAAACGATTACTGTTCGCACAAATGGCGATCCAGAAATGACTCGTCTCTACATCGAGGGAGTCATGAAAGAAGCTAAATAGACGAACATAGCACTATGAATATCAGGCAATTTGGAGATATCCTTCTTTGAATTGCCTTTTTTATTTTCCCCAAAAGTACCCTCTCTCTCTTGAGAAAAAGTGCGAGCGTCAGTCTTCCAAAGTACGCCAAATGGTACTACACATTTCTTCCTGATGAATATTGGATAGAAAAATACGAAAATGGTACTTACTAACTCATGGAGATAAGGGCATTAACCCATGGAGATAAGGGGCTTATAATAAAGACTTAAGCCCTTTAACTCATTGAGTTATTAACGCAACGAGACCTTGAAACAGCAAGCGTTCTACGCATGAAACTTTGTCGACAGATATGATGAAATAAAGTGCATGCGCTCCATGTTGGAAAACATGCACGTAAAAAGGTAAGAAACATCGCAAAATAAAGATAAATTTTGTATTTTTGCAAAACGATTGAATATGTTACAACTACAACGTCATAATATGAAAAAGTTACTATTGACATTGATTTCCCTCCTAATGGTAAGTCTGTCGTGGGCTGCCAAAGCGTGGAAAATGCCGCTAACGGTCACGCAACCCGACGGTAGCGTGTTACAAGCCTACCAACATGGAGATGAACATTTCAACTGGTACACCGACAAAGACGGTGTCATACTGATTCGCAAAGCCGACACCTTTTATATTGCACATATCGACCGATATGGGAAAATATCATCGTCAAACCTCTTGGCGCATGAGAAATCGCAACGACAGGACGCTGAAAAGAGAGCCGTAGCAGCGCAAAACAGAAACCTGTTTTTTGAAAGAGCACAACAACAGATAGAAACTCGTGCCATGCGTCGCGAACCTGTACAGGTGAGCAGTACTTTTTTCCCACACACGGGTTCGCCCAAAGCCATCGTCATTTTGGCTCAATACAAGGATACCCCATTCACGCTTACCAACCCTCGCCAATCGTTCCAACAGTTTCTCAATGGCAAAGGACGCCCTGCTGACTACGGACACGGTGAAGGTAGAAACAAATCGAGCGTGCAACAATATTTCAAGGACATGAGCTTTGGTCAGTTTACACCACAGTTTGACGTCTATGGTCCTGTGACACTTCCGCACGAACTTGCATATTATGGAGGAACAGATCCCAACGGTGGCGGCGAAAAGTTCAGTGAACTGATTACTGATGCCTGCCAACTGATGGACGATTCGCTTAACTTTGCAAATTATGATGCCAATGGCGACGGCTATGCCGATTTGGTGTATGTTGTCTTTTCAGGCTATGGACAGAACATGGGTGCCCCCGACAACACCATGTGGCCCAAAGCAGGAACGATTTACCCCATCCCCTCCTTTGACGGAAAAATGATATATAGGGCAGGCATTAGCAACGAACTGATTGGCAACCCTAAAACTCCTAAGAAAAAAATGATATCAGGCATCGGACTCTTTTGTCATGAATTCAGTCACTGTATGGGGCTTCCCGATTTCTATCCTACAAAGGCGAGTGCTCGAGGAAACAACCAAGGAATGGAGGCATGGAGTCTCATGGACGATGGCGAATATACCGTCAATGGCTGGTGTCCTACTGCCTATACGGCTTGGGAACGCGAAGCCATGGGCTGGATGACGATTGATAATTTGACCACTGCGCAGCAAATTGAATTGCAAACCATTGATAACAAGGGCAAAGCCTATCGCATTTACAATGATAACGATCCAAGCAAAAAAGATTATTACATTGTTCAGAACATTCAAGAAGAGCGTTGGAATGCAGGCTTGAAGAGTCATGGACTGTTGATGTATCATGTAAATTATGAGGCTTCTGAATTTATATTATCATCAAACAGCGTAAACAATGTGGAAGGTAAGCCCCGCATGACCGTAATTCCTGCCGATGGACTGCTGTACAGCTCGTACAATGGGGACAGAACTAAATACAAAGAAGAATTAAAAGGCGACCTCTTTCCCGGGACGAAGAATGTAACAGAACTCACAGATGCGAACAAATTGTCCAACTATGCACCATGGACAGGGGGGAAGCTTGATAAGCCCATTTATAACATTTCGGAAAGAGATGGCAAGATATATTTTGATTTTCTTCGAAAAGATTTCACCAATGGCATTGAACAAGCCACATATCAAGACCGACCTGTCGATGAGCGCATCTACACACTGGACGGTCGTTATGTAGGAACCGATGACAGCGTATTAGAGAAAGGTATCTATATCAGAAATCACAAGAAGTTTGTCAAACCTTAAAGGCAGGTTCTATAAATTACCACCGCACATAGTCATCAAATGTTTATGAAATACGTTTTGTTATCTTTTGGCTTCTTTTTGGTTCAAAATGTAAGTTCGTTCAGTCGTGTAGCTCGCTACACTCCTTCACTCTCTTCTATGGGCTGCGCTCAATCAAAAGGAGAAGAGGGATAGCACGCTAAACTCGCTCACCAAAGATAGCCGACCCCACTCTCACCATAGTTGACCCACACTCCACAGCAATGCGATAATCATGGCTCATCCCCCAACTGCGTTCCTTGAAATAAGGCGCATCGGCAAAATATTGTGACTTCACTTCATCGAAAAAACGGCTTGCCAAAGTCATCTCTTCCCGTATCTGCGCCTCGTCATCAACATTGGACGCCATCATCATCAAGCCACAGATGCGCACATGCTCCAAGTTCTGCCATTGTCCTTGTGCCAACCATTGACGGCAATCGGACAAAGAGAAGCCGTATTTAGTAGCTTCCTCCGCAATGTGCAACTCAAGCAGCACATCAATAACACGATGATTGCGCGCCGCCTGCTTCTCGATTTCAAGCAAGAGTTTCTCTGAGTCAACAGCCTCAATCATCGTGATATAAGGAGCTATCAACCGAACTTTGTTGGTTTGCAGATGTCCTATGAAATGCCACTGAATATCTTTGGGCAGCATTTCCACCTTTCTACTTAGCTCTTGTTCTCTGCTCTCTCCAAACACACGTTGCCCACAAGCATAAGCCTCGGCAATGCTCTCGGCAGGATGAAACTTGCTAATTGCCACCAACTTTACGTGAGCAGGCAATTGCTGTTGAATGTTTTGTAAATTTTGAACTACGTTGACCATGATATTGACTGTTGATGCAGGAAATGATAGGATGAGTGGTTGCTAAGTGAAGTGAAGCGGCATCTCGTTATTTAGTAGCGTCTGCCGAATCCATTTCGGGTCGATCATCAGCTTGCGGTTTCAGTTCATGTTCGAAAACATCCATGATTTTTGTCTCCGCAATATTCGCTACTGTGAAATCAAGTACACTTGTAGAAAACACTTCCTCGATGTTCTTCAATGCGCCAGCCACCGAACCAGCTTGCACCAAGTAATTAACGGCAGTGCGCTTTTCCTTGCCTTTTTCTTCATCAATAGTGATGAACATCAGTTTTGCCTTATACCATTTGTCATCATTCTCTCCGTCACTGAAAAAGATTTCTCCGTAGGTGGCAGGCGTAATATTCTTGATAACGAACTCGCCACTCGAAAAGGAAGACATCTCCTGTGTGATTGCTTTCTCTGCTTCACCAAACGTAAAGGCGTCTATGACATACATTTCTCGCACTTTGGTAAAAAGTCCATCCTCTCCTTGTCGTTCATATTGCACACTTGTCTCAAACCAATTGGCATTTCTTGTTCTCATGTTGTTCTTTTTTTTTAGTAATTATGAATGCAAAAGTACAAAAAAATAATAGACCTGCAAGTTTTGCGCAATCAATATATTTGCTACCTTTGCAGGAAGACAGGACAGACTTCAGCAACCCGTAGTCTACCCTCTCGGTGCAGAAACGAACAAAGAAACGAACGAACAACGTTGCGGAAATTACGAAATATGAACTTACCACTCTTTTTATCCAAACGCATTTACCAAGAACAAGGAGACAAACAAAAGGTGTCCAAACCTGCTATTCGCATCGCAACTATCGGTGTGGGCATCGGTTTGGCGGTCATGCTGATATCCGTATGCGTTGTCTTTGGGTTCAAACATGCCGTGAGCAACAAGGTTATTGGGTTTGGAAGTCACATCCAAGTGGCAAACTTCATGACGCTGCAAACCTCTGAATCTTATCCCATCCAAATGGGCGACTCGATGATTCAGGTGCTGAAAAAATGTCCGGGGGTAGACCATGTACAGCGATTTGCAAACAAACAAGGGGTTCTTAAGACCGACTCCGACTTCTTAGGCGTTGTCTTCAAAGGCGTAGGACCCGATTTTGATTCCACCTTCATCAAGCACAATTTAGTAGAAGGGCACATCCCAGCATTCTCAGACAAGAAGAGCAGCAACCAAATCCTGCTGTCAAAATCTATGGCACAAAAGCTGCAACTCAAATTAGGCAATCGTATTTTCGCCTATTTTATCGATGACCATGGCGTACGTGTCCGACGATTTAAGATTGCAGGCATCTATCAAACCAATCTTGCCCAATACGATGATGTGACTTGCTACATTGATTTGTACACTGCCGTGAAGCTCAATGGGTGGGAAACAGATCAGGTCACAGGAGCAGAAATAACGGTTAAGGATTTCCAACAGGTGGACATGACGGCGAACTATCTTATTCAACACGTCAATCGCTCCGTCGATCAATATGGCGAGACCTATTCCTCAAAAACCATTCGTGATATTAGTCCGCAAATCTTTTCATGGCTCGATTTGCTCGATCTCAATGTCTGGATTATATTAGCCCTTATGTTGGCAGTGGCTGCCATTACGATGATTTCAGGCTTGCTCATCATCATTCTTGAAAGAGTACAGATGATTGGGGTGCTCAAAGCCATGGGAGCGCGCAACAATATGATAAGGCGCACCTTCCTATGGTTTGCCGCTTTCATCATTGGACGAGGCATGATTTTAGGCAATCTCATTGGCTTAGGGCTCGTTGCATTACAGCATTATACAGGTTTGGTGAAGCTTGACCCCGAAGTATATTATGTGAATACGGTTCCAGTAGAAATCAATGTTTGGATGATTCTGCTCCTCAACCTCGGCACTTTGGTCATCAGTCTATTGGTGTTGATAGCACCCAGTCAACTTATCTCACACATCCACCCCGCCAAATCAATGAGATACGAATAAAGGAATCGTATTTTACCAACTTCATGCACAGCGCATAAAACACAGCACATCACTCTTTTGAAAGCCAAAAAATAGTGATGAAGGCACCCGTTCGTTCATAAAATCACCATTTAGCTGCAAAATATGCACATTATATTTGCTAATGTGCAAAGAACATCTTAACTTTGCACACAAATAGAACAAATGTGCAAGAACCGGACTGTGTTGCTTCACATTATAATATTACGAACATGAACGAACTAACAAACAGCCAAAAGCATACAGCAAACGGGATAGAAATATCGAGTTTTAACGCGCTCATTGAAAAGAGTATCAAAGACCATTGGACACTTGATGCACTGACAGATTATCAAGGTGCTACATTGCAGTATCACGATGTAGCGCGAAAGATAGAGAAGCTACACATCCTGTTTGAAAACAGTGGTGTGGAAAAGGGAGATAAAATTGCGCTATGCGGTCGTAATAGTTCTGCATGGGCATGCGCATTCTTAGCAACTTTGACTTACGGAGCAGTGGCTGTTCCCATTCTGCACGAGTTTACAGCAGAACAAATCCACAACATTGTAAATCATAGCGAAGCCAAACTGTTGTTTGTAGGCGATGTGGTAGCCACGGTTATCGATGCAACCCAAATGCCCGACTTAGAGGGTATTATCTATCTTCCAGACTACTCATTGGTGGAGTCCAGAACAGAGAAATTAACTTATGCACGCGAACATCTCAACGAAATGTTTGGGAAAAAATATCCAAAGTATTTCCGTCAAGAACATGTAAAATACTATATTGAAAAAAATCCTGATGAACTGGCGCTTATCAACTATACCAGTGGTACAACAGGCTACTCAAAAGGAGTCATGCTCCCCTATCGTGCACTGTGGGGAAACATTGCCTTTGCTTTTCATAACTTGAAAGACAAGATAAAGCCAGAAGATCATGTGATGAGTATTCTCCCTATGGCTCACATGTACGGAATGGCGTTTGAGTTCCTATACGAGTTTTTGTCAGGCTGCCATATCTTCTACTTAACTCGCTTACCGAGTCCAGCCATCATTGCCAAGGCATTTGCAGACATCAAGCCGTCACTCATCATTGCAGTGCCATTAGTGATAGAGAAGATTATCAGAAAGCGTGTCTATCCAAAGATTGAGAGTAACAATATGTTGAAACTATTGCTCAATATGCCTGTTATCAATAAAAAGGTGGAAGAGAAGATATGCCAAGAAGTTTATCAAGCCTTTGGCGGGAATCTATATCAGATTATTATCGGAGGGGCTGCGCTCAATCAAGATGTGGAGAAATTCTTGCACCGCATCGGTTTTCCTTATACGGTAGGATACGGTGCAACAGAATGTGCACCCATCATTTCTTATTCGGATTGGAAGACTTTCGCACCAGGAAGTTGCGGAAAACCTGCCTATCTCATGGAGGTGAAAATTGACAGTTCCGACCCTGAAAACGTTGCAGGAGAAATTTTAGCCAAAGGACCAAATGTGATGCTGGGCTATTATAAGGATGAAGAGGCGACAAAACAAGCCATTGATCAAGACGGCTGGTACCATACAGGCGATTTGGGAACGATGGATAGTGAAGGGAACATCTTTATCAAAGGACGCTCCAAAAACATGCTTCTCGGTGCAAGTGGACAGAATATTTACCCCGAAGAAATAGAAGATAAGCTTAACTCTCTGCCATTGGTGAGCGAGAGTGTGGTACTTCAGGATGGAGACAAACTTGTTGGACTCGTCTATCCAGACTTTGATGAAGCGAAAACACTTGGACTTGACCATGAAGATTTGGAAAAAATCATGGAGCAAAATAGGCAAGAGCTCAATAAGTTGATACCTGCGTACAGTAAGCTTTCTGCCATTAAAATTCACGAAACAGAGTTTGAAAAGACGCCTAAAAGGAGTATTAAGCGTTATCTGTATCAATCGAAAATATAAGGGAGTGGAGCGCAAAAGCGAGGCTTCCTCGACGCTCGCATTCCTTTCAAAAAACAATCATTAAAAAAGTCTTCACGCATACGGTGAAGACTTTTTTATTGGGTCGCTATTCGAAGATTCGTTCAACGAATATTCAAGGAGGATTCTACCACCTGTTTACTTGGTAGCTTTCCACAGTCCGTGCAAGTTGCAATACTCACGAGCTGTTACATTCTTAGCACAGGTCTTAAATTCTGCTACTGGTTTTTCACCCGGCTTCAAGAACTTTCTTAACACACCATTCTCGGTAATCAAATCAATCCATTGAATGTAATGTTCCTCTGCCATGGGATGTTCCACTTCACCTACAGTTACACGGTAACCACAGTCAGTCTTCTCAATCACTGGAACATGCTTTTCAGTAGCAGCGTCAGTTGTATTTTCTGTCAACAACTCCATGGGCTTACCACAGCAGCTTAATGTTCCTGTACTTGCATTCACTACCTCAACGATGTTTCCACAAGCGGAACATCTGCAAATTTGTTTTGTTTTTGTCATAATTTCGTATTCTATAATGTTGTTATCGCAAAGATAATCATTTTACAACAAAAACGCAATCTTAAACTTGTAAAAAATCTAAATTTTAGACGAATGATTGTCTCAGCATTCATGTTGCCACAGTTCTTACATTTTAATCCTGATGATTTTTGGTGTGAACATTCAGACGTTTTTGTCCTGTTGTTTTACCAAAAAACGGTCAATGAAAATCTGCGAAATAGAAAATTTTAATAGGCAAACACCCAACAAAATTATGCTGATTTGAACAAAGAAAACGTCTGTTCGGGTTGAAACATTGACTTAACGGGCTTGGAAACACCATTTAAGGGCGTTAGAAACATGACATAACCGGCTTAAAGCCTGCAAATAGCAGGCTTATCTCAATGGGATAGCTGGAAAGAAAGGTGGAAAAAGGGAAGAAAAAGAAGTGCTTGAGTCGTAACGCTTTCAATAACAAACGGTTACAAACATCGCTCAAAACTCGCGTATTTGCGACCAAGTGTGACGTTGGTTGCTGGCACGCGAGTTATGAGAGGCTCTTTGTAAAGAAAATTCAGCATTGATGACGCTCACCTGCAGCGATCCACCCATAGTGCTTACACTGCTTGTTGGGTGTTCTTTCGTTGTAAAAATATCAGCCTACGATGAAAGCGTCTGGTGCAAAATGTTTATGGGTAAGATTGCGCTTGACGATGAGCAGCCCAAAAACTCCTACTGCCTAAGAAGCATCATTCATGCCCCTCCCCTTTCGAAGTCCTGTCGCTTGTTAGACCGGATTATCCTCTGGACGCTCCGAAAAGAGTTGATCGGTCGAAATCATTTCATCTTGATCAAACCACTGTGCCATCTTCGATTGGGCTTTCTTCTTGACATCATCCGAGACATCGACCCATACTCGTTTCAAGACATAAATCAAAACTGCCAAGTCGTCACTGAGTCCAGCAATTGGAATGGCATCTGGCACCACATCAAGGGGGCTAATCAGATAGCCTAATGCACCGATAATCATTGCTTTGTCTTTGACAGACACCTGATCACTCTCAAGGGTATAATACAGCACAAGAGCGGCATACACCAACTTAGCTCCAGCTCGCTTAGCAATACTTGCTATCTTATCGATAAATCCTGTCTTTGAGAATTTGTCAGTGTATTTGATAAAATCTGGTAATTTAGTTTCCATTTTCTTTTATTGTTGTTATCGTTATCTATCTTATTGTTTATTCCGATTGCTTTGCTTTCATTTCTTGGACAAGCAAGGGTCAATGGTGCCTTATTTCAGGGCAACCTCATCGTCCTCTGGAATTAAATCCCTAACGGGAATATTTCGTAATTCATCTAAGTATTTCTTTCGCAGATCGAACACACCTTTCCATTGCGGAGTTTCCAAATGGTCGTGCAAATCCAAGTCAAGATGCCAAGCCCCCAAAGCCTCTAAGCGGTCGACTAAAGTCCCCACCGTCAGATGATCCAGCACTTCGGCAGGTTGGTAAATCAACTCTCCCTCCGCACTGTCGCCATCATAGCTTGAATTGATAAGGTGAACAACGGTCATGTCGTACAACAAATCGTTAGTAATACGAATAGGAATGTTGGTTTCTAACTTCAATTCGAGGGCAGTATAGGGTTTCTTTCCTTCAATGAATCGTTTACAAATCTTACCCAAAAGCACCCCACTCAGCAAGAGACGGTAACGATGACTCAGTTCGGCAGGGTTGGTCATGAAGGCTAAATCCTCTAAATTTTGATTGGTATAGCACAATTGTGCGCCAAACAAACATATCGTCCATGATATTTGCATCCACAACATAAAAAGCGGTAAGGCAGCAAAAGTACCGTAAATAGCATTATAACTGGAGAGCAACATTTGCCCGTGAATATAGAACAATTGCAAGAACTGCATCGCAACACCTGCCAAGATGCCAGGTGCCAAAGCCGCAGAAAACTTCACTTTGGTATTCGGCATAAAGATGTATAAGCCGACAAATACGCAGGAGATAATCACAAACGGCATCAGGTTGAGCGCAATCTGCAAAATAGGAGCAAGCAGCATATAACTGGACGCCCTGTCTACAAAGGTAGTCATGAAAATAGAAATACCCGAAATGAGCACTATCATGATAGGCATCATGAAGACCATTGCCAAGTAATCGGTCACCGTACGAAAGAGTCCACGCTCTTGTTTCACCTGCCAAATGCTGTTGAATGTTTGCTCTATCGTCCGTGTTAGCCTGAGTACGGTCCACAGCATGAATAACAATCCCACACCGAGTATCACACCGCTATGGGTATGTATCAAGTAAGAATTGACAAAACGGATAATGATGTCAGCCGCCTGTTCTTGCCCCGACAGCGCTTGTCTAAACCATTCTTCGATGTACTTGGAGAACCCAAATCCTCTGGCGATGGCAAACACAACAGCGCAGATAGGAACGATTGCCAACAAGGTGGAATAGGTCAACGCTGCCGCATAATCGCTCGTTCCCTTTGTAAAGAAGAAAGTAATGGCTAAATACAGTTTTTTGAGAATACTCACCAGCAGATATTTCGGTTTAGAAACATCGTCTGACTTCAGGCGCCACATATCAATGGTTAGAAAGTTCTTCAATTTTTGTAAGGATTGATTCATTGAAGTGTGAGTTTATTAGTGATGTGGGTAGGCGCTTGATAAAGCACCTTTCGCCACGTTATATACCGTGTTTTCCGCATGAGCATTTCCAACAGGGGCGTTTCTCGCCGATACTGATAGGAGGACAACATCCACCCGACCGCTCAAACTACATCCGCACGCTTTGGTATCCAAATGAACAAAAAAAAATCAAGTGCTCCTATAAGCCGGGTTCTGTCACCAAGTTCGCACTGGTGCTCCACCATTTATCTACATTGAAGGTCACCCTCCAACTCCAGCATTCTACCCTCCATTGCCACAAGCGGTCTACTGTAGCATGACGCTCACAGTCTACCGAGTGTTCGAGCGGACAACTCTCCGTCAATGGTTTACGCGAATTTGCAACCTCCAGATGGCACAGCCTAACGATCACCCGTTAGCTGGTGGTCTCTTACACCACCTTCTCACCCTTACTCCCTGTTACCAGTGAGCGGTTATTTTCTTCTACCGACACCTACTGTCACCAATAGCTTCTACTTTCAGAAGTGGAGTGTCCTGTGTTGCCCGGACTTTCCTCTCGTATCATTCGATACCAGCGGCAGAGCCAGAGCACTTGTTTTTATGGGAGCAAAGATAACAAAAAAATTGCGAACCATAAAACAAATCCATACAATTCCATAGAACCGCTGCAACCAGTAAATTCTGTAAAAAAGAGCAAGCCAGTACTTAAGAGCCGTTAAGGAGTGAAACGCAAATGTTAAATTGGGATAAAGATATAAGACATTTTGGCATATTCATCGCATTAGACATTAAATTTGCATGTAAAGAAACAAAACGAAGAGAATGGTAGCCATTGTGCTTACATTTTCTAACGAAATATTACAAAACATTTTTTAATTATAATTTACATGAAAAAGTATTCAAGTTATTTGCTCACAGCCATGTGTGTTATCGCATTAGCTTTTTCGGCTGGCTCGTTTATCAAGGTAAATGCGGCTGGCGATCAGGCTCCTATTGCAGGACAACCCGTTGATTTAACTTACGCTTCAGAAAAGGCACTGCCTGCCGTTGTACATATTAAATATGTGCAAAATGGAAAGACCGTTGAAGTGCAACAACGCAATCCGTTCTCCGACTTCTTTGGATTCCCTTTTGGAGATTTCTTTGATGAAGGTGGTTCTCAAAAACGACAAATGCAGACTCCACCGAAGAGAGCTACAGGCTCTGGCGTCATTATCTCGAGCGATGGGTACATCGTGACCAACAATCACGTTGTTGAAGGAGCAGATGAGTTGACAGTGACCTTGAGTGACAACCGAGAATTTTCGGCTCGCATCATAGGAACAGACAAAATGACAGACTTAGCACTCATCAAAATAGACGGTAAGAACCTGCCTACTCTCGCCATTGGGAACTCGGATAAACTGAAGGTGGGCGAATGGGTCATCGCTATTGGCAACCCCTTTGGATTGAACAACACGGTGACAGCTGGTATTGTGAGTGCCAAAGCACGTTCGCTCTATGCCAACGGTGTAGAGAGCTTCATCCAGACCGACGCTGCCATTAACCAAGGAAACTCAGGAGGTGCGCTCGTAAATGCACAAGGCGAGCTGGTAGGCATCAATGCCATGCTTTACTCGCAAACAGGTTCGTATGCTGGTTATGGCTTTGCTATCCCTACGAGTATTATGAGTAAGGTGGTAGAAGATTTGAAAAAATATGGCAATGTACAGCGTGCCATGTTAGGCATTCAAGGACAAGATGTGCTCAACTACATCAATGCAGAAAAGGACAAAGGCAAGGATGTGGACTTAGGAACTAACTCTGGTGTGTATGTTGCTAAGGTAGAAGAAGATGGTGCTGGTGCTGCCGCAGGCTTGAAAGAGGGCGATGTCATTACGCATATCGATGGAAAGAGAGTAACAAAAATGGCAGAACTGCAAGAAATGATTAACAGCAAGCGTCCGGGCGACAAGATGTCGATTACTTTCTTACACCGTAAGAATAAGGTAAATAAGACCGTTACCTTAAAGAATGCACAAGGAAACACCAACATTGTGAAAGTGGCTGACTTGGATGTGTTAGGCGGAAATTACCGTGAAATCACGCAGAGTCAGAAAGAACAACTGCGCATTAGCTACGGATTAGAGGTGATGAAGGTAAGCAACGGACCGCTGAAAGAGGTTGGTATCGCAAAGGGATTCATTATTCAAGATGTGAACGACACACCGATGAAATCGTTAAGCGACTTGCAACTTGCGGTAAAGAAAGCCTCTACCAGTAAGGATCCAGTACTTTACATCAAAGGTATTTGGCCTTCAGGAAAGAGAGATTACTTCGCTGTCATGGTGAACGAGTAGTTTCATCAAATCGAAATCAGCGAATCATACGATAGATTAAATTAAACAGTACCGCTGATGTTTACACAAATAGTTGGTAAACATCAGCGGTTTTATTTTGAAGTTCAACAGTCGTTGTAAGTGAAAACTACAAATAGAGAGGTTGAGCATGACTACTCACACCACGGAGTAGGAAAAGTTTTTATCCAACCATAAAAGATAAAAACGATAAGCTGACCCTTATATCCTTATTTCCTTTAAGATGGTAGCCATTTTCTCTTTTGTCTTAATGGTTGTCGGCACCAAAGGCAAACGCAGCACATTCTCTATCAATCCCATATCACTCAACAGGGCTTTCACCCCTGCTGGGTTTCCATCTACAAACAAGAGGCTGTAAAGTTCGGTAAACATGTGGTGAATCTTGCGAGCTGGTTCGTACTCTCCTTGAAATTCAAGTCGTATCATACGCGAGAACTCTTTTGGCAAAGCGTTACCGATGACAGATATTACACCAGCCGCACCACTGGCTATCATTGAAAAGGTAAGGGCATCATCACCACTGATAACATCAAATCTCTCGGGCTTTCCTTTGATCATTTCATCCACGTGCTCCAAGCTACCCGATGCTTCTTTAATTCCAACAATGTTCTCACATTCCCACGCCAATCGAAGCGTTGTTTCCGCACTCATATTCACTCCCGTTCGTCCTGGCACGTTATACATCACGATAGGCAGCGGACTTGCTTGGGAAATGGCTTTGAAGTGCTGGTACAAGCCCTCTTGTGAAGGCTTATTATAATAGGGACAAATGCTCAAGATTCCATCAATTCCGCTCCAATCTGTCGATTGCATCTCTGCTATCACAGCAGCGGTGTTGTTTCCTCCACAATATTTGAGTATCGGAACTCTACCTTGATTGACGTCTTTCACCAACGATGTGATGGCATCCTTTTCGTCACAACTTAAACAAGGTGTTTCTCCTGTCGTTGCAAGGATACAAAGAAAGTCGGCTCCACTCTCCAATTGATATTTCACCAATCGTTCTAATGCATGATAATCCACCGCTCCACTCTGAGTAAAAGGGGTGACAACGGCAATGCCCAATCCTTTGAATTGATGATATTTCATACTGTGTTTGTCTTTAATGATATTGCAAATATAATGTTTTAATGTGATAATCAAGCAATGAAAGCACAAAAGTGTGCACTTTCCTTTTTCTTTTCTGCAATGCCCGTGGTTGTTCTTTGTGAAAATGCTTTCATGGAGGGAAGCCGCTTGTCGCCACACGGAGGACTCAAAAGGATGATGAATGACAAGGAGCAGCCGTACACACAACCTTAAGCACTTCGGTGGTTTCATCCGTTACACGACACCAATTAGCCGTTCGTTGATTGACTACCCACACGATGTGGTCATGGGCATCGGTCAACACCAACTGCATACGTTTGTCGAAAACTGACATCTTACGATTGGTCATGTAGTCGCTCAACAGTTGTGAACCTTTCATGCCGAACGGCTGAAAGCGGTCTGCCGAACGGACGGGGCGAAGGCACAGGGGAAAAGCGACATGGTGACTATCGACAAAGGCACAATGGGGGTCTTTGAGATCAGCGACACTTAAGTCGGGTTGTTCTTGCGAAATCGCCAACTGCCATTTGTCATCATAGCGGTAATTGCCTATCCGTGGTATGCTCAACACCGTCGAGGGGAATGCCGAACGGGCAGCAATGAGCAGCCGTCTGCGGTCCAATAAGAGTTCGTGTGTGGACGATTGCCATTGCTTTCCACTTTCGCCATGGAGATTTTGCCAAATCTGTTCTACCTGTACAGAGCTGAAATGAAAGTCTTTTAACAGATACCACAAGATATATTCGTGCGTCAGCTCGGCAATAGGAAACCAACGATAACCCTCTGACGGTTGCCAACGCACCTGCTGCGACAAATAGTTGTCGAAGATGTCGGCAATGTCCGATAACCGTTGTGCCGCCTTCAAGATGTTGACTTGTGCGGCAGGATTGATTTTCTCCAATTGCGGAATGACCTGTAGTCGCATTTGGTTGCGCTGCACATCGGCAATAAAATTGGTGCTATCGGTTACATAGTTTTGTTGAATGGATTGTAGGTAATCTATGATTTTCAGTCGATTAACACAGAGAAGTGGACGGACAATGATTCCTTTCTTTGGTGAGATGCCCGTCAATCCATGAATCCCTGTCGACCGAACCAAGTTCAGTAGTATCGTTTCCACACTGTCCTCGCTGTGATGCCCCACGCACACAGCAGCAGCATGACGAACCTCTACCATTTTTCGGAAATACAAATAGCGCAAGTCTCGAGCAGCCATTTCTATGCTCACCCCGTGAGATTGAGCATAAGTCTTGGTATCGAAGTGAGTGGAATGGAAAGGTATTTGCAACTGGGCGCATAGGTCTTGACAAAACGATAAATCCCTGTCCGCCTCTTCTGCACGCAGATGAAAATGGCAATGCACCGCCTCCAACCGATAACCCAAGCTCTGTAAACATCGAAGCAAGCACACACTATCTGCCCCACCCGATAGAGCCACGAGGTAAAGCTCCTCCTTATTTAATAATGACAAGGAAGAGATGTACTGCTCGATATGTCGCTCAAAGTCGTTCACCACAGATGGTTGGTCAATTTGAAACGAGGAAAAGGGCATACACCCTTATCGTTTCGCTACTCTACATATAGCACCAGTCCCTTGAGATACTCACCCTCAGGATGATAAATGTTCACAGGATGGTCGGCAGGCTGGTGGAGTTGATGCAAAATCCGTACATTCCTGCCTGCCTGTGCAGCCGCTGTAAACACGGCATTACGGAAGTTGTCCTTGGTAACTACTTGCGAACAACTGAACGTGAACAAGATACCACCGGGCTTAATGCGTTCAAATCCTTTCAGATTGAGACGAGTGTAACCCTTTAGGGCATTGCGCAAGGCCCCCCGATGTTTGGCAAAAGCGGGCGGATCCAACACCATTAAATCGTATTGCGCATCATGACTGTCCAAGAATTTGAAGGCATCGTCGCAAAAAGAAGCATGCCGCTCGTCATTTGGGAAATTCATTTGAACATTCGCATTGGTTAACTCTATGGCTTTGGCACTACTGTCTACGGAGTGTACTAACTTAGCTCCGCCTCGCATGGCATACACAGAAAAACCACCAGTGTAGCAAAACATATTAAGAACCGAGCGACCTTGCGCATATTTTTCAAGCAAGCAACGATTCTCTCGTTGGTCGATGAAAAAGCCAGTCTTCTGCCCTTTCAACCAATCCACATGGAATTTTAATCCGTTTTCAAGGGCGACATCATCTTTACTGGCACCTAACAAGAACTCGTTTTCTTGTCCCAAATCGGCTTTATAAGGTAGTGTAGTTTCACTTTTGTAATACACACTTTCTATTCGGTTGCCCATGACCTGTTTTAAGGCTTCGCATATCTCGTGCCGCTGTCGATGCATTCCCACGCTATGGGCTTGCATCACGGCTGTCGTGCCATAGCAGTCGATGATCAATCCCGGTAGGTTATCGCCCTCTCCATGCACCAATCGGAAGGTATTGTTATCAGAAAGGTCAGCAAGTCCAATGGCTTTCCGCATGTTGAATGCAGACTGGAGACGAGAGACCCAAAACGAGAGCGAGATTTCTGTATCACTAAACGACAACACTCGCACCGCTATGGAGCCTATTTGGTAATGCCCCAAGGCGATGAAACGCTTGTCGTACGTGTAAACCTTCACGACTTCACCCTCTTCAATATCATCATCTTTTTTAAGGATAGCACCCGAAAATATCCAAGGATGAAACCGATTGAGAGACTCCTCTTTACCTTTCTTTAGTTGAATTGTTTTGCTAATCATTCTTTACTTCATTATTCTTAGATTCTTCCTCCACCTGCACTAACTGGTAATCCCCACTCACTTTGAGACGCATGATTTCTTCATACAGCTGAATACACGCCCAAGCATCGGTGGCAGCATATTGCTTTTGCTTTTCTGATAGCGTTTCATTGTTCCAATTCGTGAGTCGTTGACGCTTACTAATCTTTTGCCTAAAAATGTTTGCATACAGCTTTTGCAAGCTTAAATCTTTAATTCCTAAATCTCCGATAATATCTTGTAAATCAATAAAGTTACCTTTCTTAAAGTCAGATCGCTTATGGAGAGCCAGGAGATCATCATGCCAAGATAAGCCAATCATCTTGGTTTCTGTATTTTCCAACAATCGTTTGATGGATGGAGTGATGCCTAAAATATTAAGTCGGAACAGGAAACAGGTGTCATGCGTAGCCACTTGAAGCAGAGAGACCTTATAAGATTGCCCCTTTCTAAACACAGGACGCGTCTCTGTATCAACGCCCAAAATGCTTTGCTTGAGAAGAAAATCAACCGCTTTTTCTGCCTTTTTCTCTGAGGTGATGACTATGATTCGACCGGTAAATAAAACTTGTGGAAGTTCATGGATAGCTTCTTTGTTAAATTTACTATAAAGTATTCGCATCATAGTTCGTTATTTTTATGTTTTGCAAAAATAGAAAAAAGTTCTGAAAACATAAAGGATTCTGACATTTTTACACTATTTTTGCAATCAAATCACAGGATATAATATGGGCGTGAAAAGAAAGAAGCCAGAACGCAAACCTAAAAATGTAGGAGAAGCTGTTGGCTTTCAAAATATATTGAGTAACGAGAAGACGGACTTCCTCTTAGGAGTTATTTTATTAGTCATTGCAATATACGTCATTATTGCAATGGTTTCTTATTTTTCTACGGGTCAAGCAGATCAGAGTATTCTTGAAGATTTGCGCCCCAGAGAATGGATGAATGCCGACCAATCCTTTGCAAATTACTGCGGAAGTATTGGGGCTATCATCGCTTATTCGCTCATCACGCTCAATTTTGGCATCCCTTCATTCCTCATCCCAGCATTTTTCATTTTGGTTGGTTTGAAGCTCATGAAAGCTTACCACGTCAACCTTTGGAAATGGTTCTTTGGGTGTACCGTTGTAATGATATGGAGTTCTGTCACTTTAGCGAAGTTTGCAACCCCCATTATGGGTGACCAAGTCTTCAATCCTGGCGGCAACCACGGTGTCTTTTGTGTCCAACAATTGGAGAATTTGGTGGGTCCTCCCGGCTTAACAGCGGTCTTGTTGTTAGTGGCACTCATGTTCTTAACCTACCTGAGTGCAGAAACCATAGAAGTCATCAGAAAGGCTTTGAACCCCGTGAAGTATTTGACAAGTAAGATTCCCTTTACGGTGACGAACCTTTCCCACCATAACGAGGCGAAACCTGAAGCGATAGTGGAACCCGAAGAAGACGCAGAAGAGGACGTTAATCCTTCTGAAGAACCCGAAGAAGAGGAACAGTCAACAGTGGTAGACCTCACCGATGTGTCCATGCTAAACAAGCAAGAAGGCAAAAAAGCGCCGAAGACATCGGCAGAATCTTCGAATCCCGAGGGTGACAATGACGGCAACTTAACGGTTGAGGTGGCTACAGAAGGAGAAAAAGCAACGGGTAAAACCTTGACGGTAGAAGAGGTTTTGAAGACTCCTATCAATCCTAAAGAGCCGTTCTTAAATTACAAATATCCACAATTGGACTTGCTGAAGAAGTACAACGAAGAAGACAAACCCCAAGTGGATATGGAGGAAATCAAAGCCAACAATGCTCGCATTGTCGAGGTGCTCAACAGCTTTGGGGTCGCCATTCGTGAAATTAAGGCAACTGTAGGTCCTACAATCACGCTTTACGAAATAACACCAGCCGAAGGTGTACGTATCTCTAAGATTAGAAACCTTGAAGATGACATTGCGCTAAGCTTGGCTGCGTTGGGCATTCGTATTATCGCTCCAATTCCAGGCAAGGGTACAATTGGTATTGAAGTGCCGAACAAGAAGCCCACCATTGTGTCCATGGAAAGCATCTTGAATTCCAAGAGATTTCAAGAGTCAAAGATGGAACTGCCTTTAGCCATTGGAAAAACCATTACCAATGAGGTGTTTATGGTTGATTTGGCTAAGATTCCGCACCTTTTAGTGGCTGGAGCAACCGGACAAGGTAAATCTGTGGGACTGAATGCTATCATCACTTCACTACTCTACAAGAAACACCCCAATGAGTTGAAGATTGTCCTCATCGACCCTAAGAAAGTAGAATTTAGTGTTTACTCCCGCATTACAGATCACTTTATGGCAACGGCTCCGGGGAATGATGACGAACCTATCATCACCGATGTAACGAAGGTGGTGAGAACGTTAAATTCACTTTGCACCTTAATGGATTATCGCTACGACATGCTGAAATTAGCGGGAGCACGTAATATCAAAGAATATAACCGTAAATTTGTCAATCATCAGCTCAACTTAACCAAAGGACATGAATATATGCCTTATATCGTTGTCATCATTGATGAGTATGGCGATTTGATTATGACTGCTGGTAGAGAGATTGAAATGCCTATCACACGTATTGCACAGTTAGCTCGTGCGGTGGGTATTCACATGATTATTGCGACACAACGTCCTACGGCAAATATCATTACGGGTAATATTAAGGCGAACTTCCCTGGCAGAATGGCATTCAAAGTAAGTGCTATGATTGATTCGAGAACTATCTTAGACAGACCGGGTGCCAACCAATTAGTGGGTCGTGGAGACTTACTCTTCTTAAATGGCAACGAACCTGTCCGTGTTCAGTGTGCGTTTGTAGACACGCCAGAAATAGAAAGAATCAACGAATTTATAGAAAATCAGCCCGGTCCTGTAGAACCTTTGCAGCTTCCAGAGCCTGCCGTTGACGGGAAAACGGGGACTACTGGTGGAGGAAATGACATTCAGAGCCTCGACCCATTCTTTGAAGAAGCGGCCCATGCCATTGTCACTTCTAAGAGTGGCTCCACAAGTATGATTCAAAGACGGTTCTCCATAGGGTACAATCGTGCAGGAAGATTGATGGATCAGTTAGAAGCTGCAGGAATCGTAGGACCAGCACAAGGTAGTAAACCGCGCGATGTATTGGTTCAAGATGAAGCGTCTCTGAATGCTATCATCAGTAACATACATGGATAAACAACATCAACAATATGAAACAACGTAAATTACAGAATATATTTTTGAAAGCAGGAGCAGTACTTATTGCATTGATTTTTTCTATTTCAATTCACGCTCAAAACAACCAACAAGCACGAAAAATTCTTGATAAGACAGCTGCTATCATCGGAAATAAGGCGGGTGCGAGTGCCAACTTCACCTATTCGCATCCTAAGTTGGGTAAAACCAATGGCTCTATCGCCATTAAAGGCGCTAAGTTTTATGCTCGTACGCCACAGGCAACGGTGTGGTTCGACGGCAAAACCCAGTGGAGCTACCTGAAGCAAACCAACGAAGTGAACATCTCCTCTCCTTCACATACGCAACAGGTTTCTATGAATCCTTATACTTTTATCTATATGTATAAATCTGGTTACCAACTGTATAGCAAAACCGTGGGGAACAATTATCAGATACGAATGGTTGCCCAAAACAAGCGCAGTGGTATTTCCGAGATGTACATTTTAATCAATAAGGGTAATTACATCCCTGCACAAATCAAAATCAAGCAAGGCAATCAATGGTCTACCATTCAAGTTCGTAACTTCCGTACCAAGAACTTACCCAACAACTTGTTTGTTTTCAAATCACGAGATTTCCCTTCTGCAGAAGTGATTGATTTGAGATAAGCCAACCAGTCAACGCACCCTTCTCCATCTAAGTCAAGCCACAACATGATGAACCGAACAAAACTTTGTTTATCTGCCACAGACTTCCAACAGCGAATAGCACTCTTTAAGATGATGTGGCGGCATCGCAAACTTGCAGAAAAGCGTAGCTTGAGCTTTCAACAAAACAAAATTGCCCAAATTGTGATGTGGGTAGGAATCGTCTTTGGGCTGATTTACATGGCTTTTTTGGCTATTCTTTTCTCTCTTCTTGTACAAGGCAGCACCTCCATGACATCGTTGGAATTTATTTGTTCCATCATTCCTTTTATTCTTGGGGCTGACTTTATGTTTAGTTTAACCACCCAAGAAGCCCCTGCCCAATTAGTAAAACCCTACATACTCCTCCCCATTTCCAAATACACCTGCATTGACAACTTCATCGGCATGTCGTTCTTCAAAGCCTCAAACTTTATTTGGTACGCCTTCATCATCCCCTATTTGCTGATGTCTGTGCTGTTTAGCTTTGGAATATGGATAAGTCTTGGGATTCTTATCTTCTACACACTCTTAATTTATCTGAACCGACAAGTTTATGATATCACACGAATTTTGACCACAGACTCTGTGTTTTGGTGGCTGTTACCTATCGGCATTTTTGCCATTTTAGCGTCACCTTGGTATATTGGAGAGAACGCTGGAATAGAGAATTTACTTTCTGTTTATTCCACGATAGGAACGCTTATAGAAGCGAACAACCCACTCCCCTACCTCGCTTCCATATTACTATTGATTGTGCTCATCGTGCTGAACCGCCACATTCAATATACCCATATCACAAGCGAACTGGAAAATACAGAGAAAACCAATGCGTCTACACTTAAGAAACTCTCTTTGTTTGAAAACTATGGGGATGTAGGAACTTATTTACAACTCGAAATTCAATCGATTCTTCGTAATAAAAACCCTCGCAAAACGTTCATTGGAAGCATGTCAATTGTCATACTTTTTTCCTTATTGTTGGCTTTCACTGATGTCTATGATGGGACTTTTTACACCGACTTCTTTAGTTTTTACAACTTTGTGGTATTTGGTGCGATGTCGCTTTCACGCATTATGGACTACGAGGGCAATTACATCGACTGTCTCATGGTACAAAAAGAGAATATTCTCAGCTTACTCAAAGCCAAATATCTCTTTTATGTGGGAATGCTCATCATGCCGTTGATACTCATGCTTCCTACCGTATTTTCAGGGAAGTTTGATGTTCTTCAAATCGTTTCTTATGCGGTTTTCACGGCGGGATTTCAATACTTTTTGCTTTTTCAATTGGCTGTGTACAACAAACAGTGCATTCCACTCAACAAAAAGTTTATCAATAAGAATTACTCTCACAACAACTACCGACAGCCGCTCATCAACATCATCTGCGTAACAGTACCTCCGGCATTTATGTCGGTGTTGCAAATCTTCCTGAACAATTTTCAGATTTATATCCTGCTCATCGTCATTGGCAGTCTTTTCGTATGCAGTAGTCCTTGGTGGTTGCGCAACATATACAACAGAATGATGCACAAGAAGTACGAATTGTTAGAGGGATTTCAAGCCTCTCGCTAACAAATTTCGGCAGCCAACCCACCCTCACTCGTCTCTTTGTACAAGGAAGGTAAGTCATGACCCGTCTTTTTCATCACCCGAACCACTTTATCAAAGGACACATGGTGCTTACCATCCGAGAACGTAGCGTATAAGTTTGCATCCAATGCTCTGGTTGCTGCAAAGGCATTTCGCTCGATACAAGGGATTTGAACTAATCCACAAACAGGGTCGCACGTCATTCCCAAATGGTGTTCGAGTCCCATTTCGGCGGCATATTCTATTTGAGTAATGCTGCCCCCAAATAGTTGACAAGCTGCTGCTGATACCATCGCACAAGCCACACCAACCTCACCTTGACAACCAACATCCGCTCCTGAGATAGAAGCATTGTACTTAACAATGTTCCCAAACAAGCCTGCTGTTGCCATGGCGTGCACAATTCGAGTATCACTGAAGCCGTGTCCTTTCGACAAATGGTAAAGCACAGCAGGCATTACTCCACAAGATCCACATGTGGGTGCGGTCACAATGGTACCTCCCGAAGCATTCTCTTCACTCACAGCCAGCGCATAGGCATAGACCAACGCCCGTGATTGAAGTGATTTCTTGTACCCATTGGCTTTCACGAAATAACTGGCAGCCTTACGTCTCAAGTTCAGAGGACCGGGCAAGACACCTTCATGGTTGATGCCTCTCTCCACCGCTTCTTTCATCACTTGCCACACTTCGAGCAAGTAGTCCCATATATCATCGTCTTCGCATTCATCGACATACTCCCAATAGCTGCGCCCATTCTCCTCACACCATGCCATAATTTCTGCCAAGGTATTCATTTCATAGACACTCTTTGTGTTGAACATGTCGTCTTTGCCCTTGCCCTCGGACAAAGCACCACCGCCCACACTATAAACAGTCCACTCGCCTATTTCTTGTTTGTGCGCATCAAAAGCCTTGAACAGCATGCCATTGGGATGAAAAGGGAGGAATATTTGCGGTTTCCAAACGATATCCAAATCTTTGTGCTCGCCCAAAACACCAGCAATAGCCACATCGGTCAAGTGACCTTTCCCTGTGGCTGCCAAACTTCCATAGAGCGTAACTTCATAGCTGTCTGCCTGAGGATACTTACTCAAAAAGATTTTTGAAGCCAATTGCGGTCCCATCGTATGGCTACTCGAAGGGCCTTTTCCTATTTTGTATAGTTCTTTTAGAGATTTCATAACACTGTTATTCCTATAAAAAAAGCCTGAGATTGTTCGATAAAATATGAACAACTCAATACGCTATACAAAGATAATGGATTTTTTTCGATACTCATTTGTATTTTCACTAAAATTTATTTATCTTCGCAAAGATAAAAGTAATTTATGGAATTAACCTTCATTATTCGGATTTTCATTGCAGGCATCTTAGGCGGTCTGATTGGGATAGAACGGGAATATCGTGCCAAAGAAGCCGGTTTTCGCACCCATTTTTTGGTAGCCCTTGGTAGTGCGCTCTTCATGGTTGTTTCACAATATGGCTTTTCTCACATTTTGGAGACCTCACCCAACGTCTCTTTAGACCCTTCACGCATTGCTTCACAGGTGGTTAGCGGTATTGGTTTTATCGGAGCAGGAACGATTATTTTCCAAAAACATGTAGTCAGAGGACTCACCACTGCTGCGGGTTTGTGGGTTACTTCCGCCATCGGCTTGGCTACGGGTGCTGGATTGTTCACCGTTTCTGTTGCCAGCACGGTTTTGGTGCTTATCTGTTTGGAGGTTCTGAACTACACGATACAGCATTTTGGAACACGCCATATCAGTTTTTCCTTTATTTCACCAGACAAAGCACATATTGATGAAATTCTTTTAAGATTAAAAAACGAAAAGGCTGTTCTACATTCATACCGTGTAAAACTTGAAAGTTTTCAAGCCAAAGAGGCTTACCATGTCAGCATGGAAATTGTGATGAAACGAAGTAAGTTTGACAACGGTTTTATTGATTTTATCTCTGAATTTGACGGAGTGACCGTTGAAAATATAGAATAACAAATCCACAGTTTCGTTACTCACAATCACCTATAAAATTAAGTCATTGACTTAACGCCACTAACTCATGTAGATAAGGGCATTAACTCATGGAGATAAGGGCATTAACCCATGGAGATAAGGACGTTAACTCATGGAGATAACAGCACAAACCCATTGAGTTAAAACAGCTAACTCAATGGGTTCATTTTGAAATATTAAAGATGTGAAAGGGTAAGTCTTTTCAGTAATAAAAATCAATTCTGTGATTTTTCCAGCTCTGCGTTAACACATTCGTTGCAAACTCCTTTATAATAGAGTTGCATCTCGTCCACGATGTGACCGTCGATGTTACGTTTTTCTGCCAGTTGGGGAGCTGCCTCGTTTGGCAAGTCTATAATCTTTCCGCATTTATTGCAGAAAAAATGTACATGAGGCTCCATCTTTCCGTCATAGCAAACACGATGATCGTCAATGGTAATCATCTGTGCAGCATGATGTTCTGCAAACAAACGCAATGTGTTATACACCGTTGTTTTACTCAATGTAGGGATTTTTGGACAGAGGTTTTTATATACTTCATCCACCGTTGGGTGCGTGAAATTTGTCAAAAGATACTCCATAATAGCGATACGTTGAGCCGATGGGTGAATTCCCGCATCAATAAGTCTGTTGTAAGCCTGATTATCTAATATCATATTTCATTCTTTTTGTATTGCTTGCAAATGTACAAAATTTATGATAATTTCTCTCATAACCAACAAAGAAACTGATGTTGGATCATAAACTTTTTATTTTTTACCGAAAAATTGTATTATTTTTGCCCTAAAAGGAACGGAATTAAATCATCTTTAGACAATAATTTCTGCTCCCCAGAACGCATATCCTTGAGTGTGATTTTATTTTCTTTCATTTCATTCTCACCAGCTAAAGCCACATAGGGTATTTCATGAGCATTGGCATAACTCATCTGCTTCTTCATTTTCACAGCATCTGGGAAAAGCTCTGTGCACACTCCTTGTCGACGAGCCTCATTCACCAATGGTAGACAGTAAGCCGTTTCTTGGTCACCAAAGTTGATAAACAGCAACTGAGTACTACCGATGGTTTCTTTAGGATAAAGGTTGAGCGCATGAAGGACATCATAAATGCGGTCGGCTCCGAAAGAGATACCTACGCCACTCAAGCCGGGTTTGCCGAAGATACCCGTAAGGTTATCGTATCGACCTCCGCCTGTGATGCTACCAATCTCAACATCCAAGGCTTTTACTTCAAAGATTGCCCCTGTATAGTAGTTGAGCCCGCGTGCCAAAGTTAAATCAAGTTCTATTTCATGATGCAGCCCTACCGACTTCAACACCTTTAAGATATAAGAAACCTCTTCGACACCTTTCAACCCTATCTCGCTGTCTTTCAGCACCTCGCCAATGGTCTTAAGTTTTTCTTCATTGGTTCCTTGCAATGAAATGATAGGCTGCAACTTCTCAATGGCATCAGCATCAATTCCGGAATTCGCCAATTCTTGGTTCACACCCTCCAGTCCGATTTTATCCAACTTGTCAATTACAACAGTGATATCTACTATCTTATCTGCAGCACCTATCACTTCTGCAATGCCTGTCAAAATCTTCCGATTGTTGATTTTTAGCAACACGCGTACGCCAAATCGTGTAAACACTTCATCAACAATCTGCATCAGCTCCACCTCATTCAAGAGAGAATCAGAGCCAACCACATCGGCATCGCATTGATAAAATTCACGATAACGTCCTTTTTGCGGTCGGTCAGCACGCCATACTGGTTGTATTTGGTAACGCTTGAATGGGAATTGTATTTCATCATGATGCATTACCACATAACGAGCAAAAGGTACGGTTAAATCGTAACGAAGACCTTTTTCGCAAATCTTGGAAGCTAATTTCAAGACATTGCGCTCTTGAAGTTCTTCATCGCTTACCTTATTTAAGAAATCTCCAGAGTTCAATACCTTGAATAAAAGTTTATCGCCCTCTTCTCCATATTTCCCCATGAGGGTCTGAAGCGTTTCTAACGACGGCGTTTCTATCTGTTGGTAACCGTAAAGAGCATAGACCTCTTTGATAGTGTTAAAGATATAATTTCTTTTAGACATCTCCGCTGGAGAGAAGTCGCGTGTTCCTTTTACAATACTTGGTTTGTTTGCCATTGCTATTTCCTTCACATTATTTTCTAATCACCGTTTGTGCGCGGTCTGGTCCTATAGACACAATCTTTATAGGAGTTTCAAGGAACTCCTCAATGAACTGCAGATATTTCTTGAAAGCAGCAGGGAATTCGTCCTCAGAGGTCATCTTTGTCATATCTGTTTGCCACCCTTCCAACTCTTGGTAAATAGGTTCCACACCCTCCAAGTCAAACGGAAGCTCTGTCGTAGTAGTGCCATCGGGCAACTTGTAGCCTATACATGCTTTAATTGTCTTCATCTCATCAAGGACATCACTCTTCATTAAAATGAGATGAGTCACCCCGTTGACCATCACAGAATAACGCAGTTGGATTAAATCCACCCATCCGCAACGACGCTCACGCCCTGTCACAGCCCCATACTCATGACCTAAGTCACGAAGTTGCTTGCCTGTTTCGTCAAAGAGTTCTGTGGGAAAAGGACCAGAGCCTACACGTGTACAATACGCTTTCATGATGCCATAGACATTTCCTATCATGCGAGGACCCAATCCAAGTCCGATACAAGCACCTGCACATATCGTATTAGAAGAGGTGACGAAAGGATAACTACCAAAATCAACATCAAGCATTGTGCCTTGCGCTCCTTCACACAAGATTGTCTTTTGCTGTCGAAGCAGATGATTGATTTCGTGTTCACTATCCACTAAGTTGAATTGTTTGAGGTATTCAACGCCCTCCATCCACTCCTTTTCTGTTTCAGTAATATCAAAATCAGAATAGTTGAGTGCTTTCAGCATCTTGAGATGACGCTCCTTGTGCGCCTGATATTTTTCGTCAAAGCGGTCTAATATATCGCCTACACGTAGACCATTGCGTGAAGTCTTGTCGGTATAAGTGGGACCAATTCCCTTCCCTGTCGTTCCAACCTTTCCTTTTCCTCGTGCTGCCTCGTAGGCTTGATCCAAGATTCTATGAGTAGGCATGATTAAATGTGCTTTCTTCGAGATGTGAATACGGCTTTTCAATTCGTGTCCACTCTTTTCAAGTTCTTTGGCTTCTTTCATAAAGAGGTCGGGAGCAAGCACAACCCCATTGCCAATGATGTTCAGTTTTCCACCTTGAAAGATACCAGAGGGGATGCTTCGTAACACATATTTCTGGTTTTCAAATTCGAGGGTATGCCCTGCATTGGGTCCCCCTTGAAATCTTGCGATAACGTCATATTTGGGCGTCAACACATCAACGACCTTCCCTTTGCCTTCATCTCCCCATTGTAGTCCGAGGAGCACATCTACTTTACCTGTATTCATGATTTTATGGTTTTAATTTCTTTCTGTTGGATTTGCGGCGTGTAATCTTTGCTTGACACGAACTACACACCCCATATATATATAATGTATAAGCGTCTTTTTTGAACCTTTTGAGCTTCATCTCCTCCACGGTATCTCTCAATTCTGCGCTGTTAATCTCCGTCACCTTACCACAAATGGTGCAAATCTGATGACAATGGTCCTTACTGTCACAGCATGACTCGTACTTTGTACCATTAGAAAGACGATGACAGACGACGAATCGTAACTTTTGAAAGAGCCGTAAATTGTTATATAGCGTCGCTCTACTCACCCTGAAGCTTTTTTCTAAGAGATAATCATTCAGCTCATCCAACGAGAAATGCCCTTTTAAGCTAAGCACAGCGTCAAGAATTGCATATCTCTCAGATGTCTTTCGGAGATTGTTTGTGATAAGATAATCATCCAGATGTTGCCTAACGGCATTTCTGATATCTTTTTTCATATTGAGCTATATAACACCACAAAGTTACAACTTTTCTTTGGAAAAAAGTATCAGCATGCAAGTATAAATCTTAAATCTCCATTTGAAGTGCCTTCGTTGCGATTTGATGATACTCGTCTCCCAATGCACAAAACCGCACGATGCAATTCATAGCGGCATGTCGAACGCCCACATCTTCGTGTTGCAATGCGACACTACTTTGATCTAAGAACTCGTTAATGCCTCGTTCGTTAGGCACTACTCCCCTCATAAACAGTCGTGACAATACCTGATAAGCACAAATTTGCTTTATCTTATCATCTGTCGCCATCCATTGGTAGGCAAGAACGGAAGCATAAGGCAAATATTGAAAAAGATTGAATGATGCTATTTCGGCTAAATCTTGCGTGTGGATGTCCGCTATCCAAATATCAACAATGTCAGCATCCAGTTGCTCCGGCGGCATTATCAACGTTGCTAAAATTTTACATTCACGGATGTTTTCTTTCCATAAGGCAATCGCTAAATGGTAGTTTTTACCATATTGCTTTGCCATTTGGGATAAATCGCTTAACGAACAACCCCAATTTACGAAATAAGAAGCGCCCTTCTCACGCATAGACTGCGAGGCGACACCATTCATTAACAAGCGAAACGAACGCTTGATTTCTTTCACTGTTTCATTTACATCATGATTCATCGGCAGCTGACTCTTTAGAATATCTCATCATTTGATGCGCATACGTCTCGGTATAATCAAGCTCAATATCTACAATATTTCCTTGATCATCTAATTGGGGCTTCATCCACGGATTGATAAAACCTTTATATGGGGCAATATCTAATTGGCGGTATCGTTTCAACACCTCTTCGTGTAATTCCGAATCAACGTTGACAGCATAGGTTTCAACCATATTTCGAGCCGCTTCAAAATCACCCTCACTCTTGATACGTTGAATTTCAGCCAATAATTCTCCAAAGAGATTTCTCAATTTGGAATAGTCATTGACTTGTACATAGTGCTTTACTTCGTTAGTGCCTGCTACAGAACGCTCCACAATCTCTACGGCATCACCCGCATGTGCCAACACCCAATGGGCGATGAGCGCACGATTTCTCATGTGAGCCTCCTCTATTTTATGCCCCAACTGAATGCGCACAAGCTGCGTCATCAGACCGTTCATCAGGTATGTGTAATATTGTGCTTGATAGGCTGTCGTGTCAGGAAGTAGTCCAAGCTCCACCAATTTTTCGTCCGCCATATAGTACAAAGCAAACAAATCTGCTCGAGCTTCTTCAATCGTATCACCATAAGCCCTTAATGCATCGCCACTAACGCCCGGCAATAGTTGTCCACTTCCATGACCAACACATTCATGAAGGTCGGTATGTAGATTGTCACAGAGATTTCCATACAGGTTGATTTGACGCAGAATTTCATCATCCACGACAAATTCTTCATGCAACCCATTGCCTCGTGCCACCTCATTGTAAGCCTCGGTGAGATTGCCTATCGTGACACTTTTCGAACCATATCGTGCGCGTATCCATTCTGCATTTGGCAAGTTGATACCAATTGCCGATGCTGGATATTCATCACCGCCCAACATAGCTGCACAAACAACATGTGCTGTCACACCTCTTACTTCTTCTTTCTTAAATCTTTGGTCGACTGGCGAATGATTTTCAAACCACTGTGCATGCTGACTGATGAGCTTTGTGCGCTGAGTGGCTTCCTCGTCTTTGTATGAAACGAAGCCTTCCCACGACCCTTTCAAACCTAAAGGGTCACCATACACTTCAATAAAGCCATTGATAAAATCTACCTGCCCATCTTGTTCTTTCAACCATTCTATCGAAAATTTGTCAAATAGCTTTAACTCTCCCGTATGATAGTAAGTAATGAGAAGTTCCAAAACATGCTTTTGCTGGTCGTTTTCTGCATAGGGCATCGCCTTTTCTAACCACATGATAATACGCTGAATGGCTTTCCCATAGAGTCCTCTTGAGGTCCATTTAACTTCTTGTACCCTTCCATTTTCATCTTTAACAACCTTGGAATTTAATCCATAAGAGATAGGTTCTTCGTCATGGGTACGCCTCATTCGCTGGTAATAGGATTCCACTTCAGCCTGCGTCACGTTGTCATAAAAGTTACAAGCAGATGTGAGTACCAAATCGTCTCCATCGGTTTTGTTGACTCGCTTTGGTAGGTAGTCGGGGTCAAAGAGTACAGAATACAATTCATCATACAGCATTTCAACCGACTGACCTGCCTTCAACGGCAATTGCGACGGCGGAATAGTCAACAGCAACGACTTGAAGAAAGAAGGCGAAAAGCCGGGTTGTAGCTTTTCACAACCGTAATGATGATAGATACCATTAGAGAACCATATCCGTTTGAGATAGACTTCTAAAGCTTGGAACTCAGGATTGTCGATAGCATTAGCGTGCTGCGCATAAATCAGCTCTAAGACTTTTCGTATCTTGAGATTGTATTTACCAAACTGATCGGTGGTAATATCCCGACCAGCTTGTGCAGCTTTAGATAGATAGTAGATATATATTTTTTGTTGAAGGCTAAGCGTCTCAAAGCCTTTTAATCGATAACGAAGCATTTGCAAATCAGCAAATCGCTCGTCCGAATAATTAAATTCTTGAATCACTATAAATGCAAAATAATAAAATTATTTTTTCTTAGATTTCGGTTTCCGCCCTCTTTTCTTAGGCGCAACAGGCTCTTGAGGTTGTGCTCCTAAATGTTCAATCCTGTATTCACGAGGAGTACAGTTATTTAGTTTGTAAAATGCGGAATAAAATGACTGTCTATTCGCAAATCCTACCACATCAGAGATTTCTTGCATGTTCAAATCTTGATAGCGTTTATCTGCGAGTAATGCCATCGCCTCTTCGATACGAAATTTATTCACAAAGGAAGTATAATTCATGTGAAAACGAACATTGACAGCCGCTGAAATGTATCGTGTGTTGGTACCAAGCTCATCGGCTAACTTTTTCGCTGAATAATTCTTATCTTTATACTTCTTCTGAATAAGGATAATGTCTAAGATTTTTTCCTTCAGTTCGTCCATCAACTGGGGACTAACGAGCGAACGGTAGGCAGCCTCTTTCTCTTTTTTCTCAGTGATATTATACTTTGCCATACAATTCGTGATTTATTAATGTTATTCTCTTTACTTGCAAATATAGGTATGTTTTTTAATTTTCACAAGTTTTATCACAAAAATTCTATAAGTTTTCACTATTTACAATGATTTTTTGCACAATTTGTGAGATTTATTATCATATCCGTCGAAACTAATACATCATTAAGTAAATGAAGAACTTAGAGAAATAGATGAGCATTGGCATTACAAGAACTAAAGAACTACTATCGTTAAAAATAAAACAACAATGAAAGATAGAGAAGAAAATACTATCAGATAAACGATTGTTTATTATTCATAAAAGACAATAACAACTCTTTAAGTTGTGCTTAAAAATGTTTGATGAACGAAAATGTTACATGGTTTGCATTTCTTCATAAATTCGTTGTACAGGGAGTCCCATGACATTATAATAACTGCCTTCAAGTTTTGTCACCCCCACATACCCTATCCATTCTTGTATACCGTATGCACCAGCCTTGTCAAAAGGTTGATATTTTGAAATATAATAATTTATCTCGTCGTCCGAAAGCTCCTTAAAAGTAACATTTGTGCTGACACTAAACGCCTTCTGTTGGGAAGTTGTGGTGAGACAAACGCCTGTTATCACTTGATGGGTGCGCCCACTCAACAGCCGAAGCATGCGCCTCGCATCCGATTCATTAACGGGTTTGCCCAACACTTCCTGCCCAACAACAACGACAGTATCGGCTGTGAGCAACAATTCTCCATGACAAACGTCATAGGCACTCGCCTTTTCTTTTGCAATGAATTGTGGCACTTGAGCAACTGGCAAATCTTTCGGATAATCTTCAGGAACATAGTTTTTTACCTTCACCGTAAAAGGCAAATCCAATCCTTCTAACAGTTCCTTTCTACGTGGTGAGTTAGAAGCAAGAATAAGATGATAGTTCGTCATATCTTTTCGTTTGTTTTTTTTATTTTTCCTTGATGCGTCGTGTTACCAACCGAATGCCGTCTGGTCGTTCAACCATAATTTCTTCACTCTTAACACTTGCTCAATGATGTCTCTACCACAGCCTTCACCGCCCCGATAATGACTCACATAAGTGGACAGTTCTTTAATTTCAGCAACGGCATCAGCAGGACAACAGGGACAACCACATTGCTTCATGACCTCATAATCTGGTATGTCGTCGCCGACAAATATCACTTCTTCATCGGTGAGTCCGTATTTCTGGATAAAATCCTGATAATGCTTAATTTTAACGCTACAGCCCATATAAATATCTTCCAACCCAAGACTCTCATAGCGCAGACGCACAGCAGGCGTATTTCCACCTGTCAAAATGGCTATCCGCAGACCTCTTTTTTGCGCAAGCTGAATGGCATAACCGTCTTTGATATTGATGGTTCGCAAGGGTTCTCCATCGCTATCCAGCGTGATAGTAGACTTCGACAACACACCGTCTACATCAAATATAATCGCTTTTATTTTGCTTAAATCGTAATTTATCATTGCTTTTATCGTTTTTCTGTGTAAGCTATCATATCTGCAAAGTTAATTATAATTCCATGAATTGTCGGCATTTTTATCAACATTTGATGTTTTGCGCACGTCTCTTTCATGGAAGAATCGTATTTGTACAACGAAAAACGCTACCCCAAAACGCAACTCTTGAAAAATTAGCGGCACGCTTGATTGAATAAAAATAAATGCTGAATTTTCTTTACAAAGTGCCTCTCATAACTCGTGTGAAATCAATCAACAGCAAAGTGGGTCGCAAATATGCGAGTTATGAAAGACTTTCGTAATTCATTGCTATTGAATACGTTATGCATAAATCATTCCTTTTCATTCGATTTTTTATCATTTCTGGACGACTAACCCATTGAGATAAGCCTGCTATTTGCATGCTTTAAGGCTCTTAGGTCATGTGAATAACACCGCTAATATATGTTTCCAAGGGCGTTAAATCAATGTTCTAACGTAAAAAGACGTTTATTTTGTTCAAATCAGCGTAATTTTGCAGGTCGTTTGCCTATTAAAATTTTCTATTTTGAAGATTTTAGAGGATCGTTTTTTGGTAAAATAATAAGACAAAAAAAGCTAACGCTCTTACCCCAAATGGCAAGAAAATAATAAAAATAGCTCCTTCATTGAAGGAGCCTTCTTGTTGCAATCAAAGCAACGAATGAGGGAGTTTTGTTATTGAAACTCATTAGAACGAATGAGACAAACCAATCGACAAATACTCTTTATACATGAAATATCCGTTCGTGTCATCGCGCTTGCGACTATCATCAAAGCGTGGATAGACATACAAGTTGGCAGATAAATACTTGGTAAACTGGAAGGTGAACATATTTTCCCATTCTATTTCAGAGCGCTTATACGAGGTGTAACCGTACAGACGTGAACGCCATCGCACCATTTCTGAGAACTTCCAGTTGAAATCAATGTTCATACTGGAACCATAATCATCCACATGGTGCTTGCCTTTTTCAATACCAAAGCGCGTCACCAAATGCTCACGAGCCACATAACGATAATGATAAGCCAAAGGCGAGAGGTTCACACTACCCTTCAAACGTCCCTTCAACCAGTCGAAGTTATATCGCATACCGACCGCAACGTCGATATTCAAAGGGGATAGGAAATCAGAATAAACCTTTTCATCGTTGTTGCGATAGCCTCGCATGAACTGCGTGCTGGCTATCATCTGTAAAGAGTAATACCAATTTTTAGTCGCCTGCAACCCAAAGTTACTGGTATATCGGATATCATCGGTATGCGTCTTGAGCGTGTGCAACGTATCACTTTCAGAGGTTTGGAAACCCAATTTCATCTCTAACTTGTTGTCCCACTTTATCTTTTTCTTGTTGTTATAGCCAAGATTGAGGGTTACATTGCCGAGCATGGAATAGTTGCTCTCGCCTCCCTTATACCAGTTGCCTGATACGTAATTTTGCAAAAACTGTAAATATCCATCGCCCGAAAAGCTCCAAAAGTTAGGTTTTTTAATCACTAAATCTACTGGTACATACACTTCCTCCGTAGGTAAAGGAGCCACCTTTTCAACAATAGCGGTTTTATTTTTAAGCGTCGTTTCTTGACTGGTAGACACTTTCCCTTCCGCCTTTAGCTGTGTTTGCGTCTTGGTGACCAAGTCCGGCCGCTTCAGATAGATATGAAGCAACGCATTCTCCAAAGCCTCGTTGAACATAGAAGAGGTCAGCGAGTCTTTTGACAAACTAAACTGATGTTGACTTATCTGATGATAAAAAGTGGTAGGGAGAAACAATTGAGCATATTTACCATTCTCTTGTGCGAGTCGATGATACAAAAGCGCATTGATACGTTGCAGCGAATCGAGCTGCTGTTGATAATGATGCAAAGAATCAGTATATGCTTTCACAAAGGTGGTGGTGGTGTCTGACGGATGTTTTACCACCTTACGACCAACTGGTTCGTTGGCAGATAAAACCATCGGTATCATGATCATCATGAATGTGCTGATAAGTTTCATTTTCATATTCGTTTTTGATGCATGCAAAGGTAATAATAAAAAATGAAAGTTGCTTGTTTGTTTCGCAATTTTATACTAACTTTGCACCTTGTATTTTTATGTCATATCACAAATAAAACAACGTATCGTGGCTGAAACAAAGTATATATTCGTTACAGGTGGTGTGGTCTCATCATTAGGAAAAGGGATTATTTCATCATCTATTGGAAAGCTTTTACAAGCAAGAGGTTACAATATTACCATTCAAAAATTTGATCCTTACATCAATATTGACCCGGGAACGTTAAACCCTTACGAGCATGGAGAATGCTATGTAACAACGGATGGTATGGAAACCGACTTAGACTTAGGACACTACGAACGGTTTACAGGGATAAAAACAACAAAAGCAAACTCGCTGACAACGGGCAGAATTTACAAAGCTGTTATTGACAAAGAACGCCGTGGCGACTATTTAGGCAAGACCATCCAAGTAGTTCCTCATATCACTGACGAGATTAAGCGCAATGTGAAACTGATGGGACAGAAGTTCCATTACGATTTTGTCATTACCGAAATCGGTGGTACAGTGGGCGATATTGAGTCTACACCGTTCTTAGAAGCAATTCGCCAATTGAAATGGGAATTGGGTAAAAACGCTTTGAGCGTACACCTCACTTATGTACCTTATTTGAAAGCCGCTGGAGAACTGAAAACCAAGCCAACGCAACATAGTGTCAAGGAACTCCAAAGCATAGGTATTCAACCGGATATTTTAGTACTTCGTACGGAGAAACATCTGAAAGATGATGTGTTACACAAAGTGGCATCTTTCTGTAATGTCGATTTCGACTGCGTCATTCAGAGTGAAGACCTGCCGAGTATCTACGAAGTTCCCGTCAATATGCAAAACCAAAAGTTGGACGTGGCTATCTTGAAAAAGATGGGAATAGAAGTAAAAGAGACGCCAACTTTAGGTCCTTGGAAGAGTTTCTTGGAACGAAGAAACAAGGCAAAGAAAGAGGTTCATATTGGATTGGTAGGCAAGTACGATTTACAAGACGCCTATAAAAGCATACGAGAGAGCTTGTCGCAAGCTGGAACCTATAACGACCACAAGACGATACTGACGTTTATCAACTCGGAAAAGATTAACGAGAACAATGTTGCAGAAATGCTTAAAGGACAAGACGGCATTGTGATATGCCCGGGATTTGGGCAACGCGGTATTGAAGGGAAAATCATTGCGGCTCACTATACGAGGACACACGACATCCCCACCTTCGGTATTTGCTTGGGTATGCAGATGATGGTGATAGAGTTTGCACGCAATGTATTGGGTTATCCCGATGCCAACAGCCGTGAAATGGATGAGAAGACAGAACACAATGTCATCGACATCATGGAAGAACAAAAAAACATCACCAACATGGGAGGTACCATGCGATTGGGGTCATACGAATGTGTCCTCAAACAAGGTTCGCGCGTCTTCAATATTTATAAACAGGAGTATATTCAAGAAAGACATCGACACCGTTTTGAATTCAACAACTCTTTCTTAAAAGAATACGAGAAATCGGGAATGATGTGCGTGGGTAAAAACCCTGAAAGTGATTTAGTTGAGATTGTAGAAATACCGAGTTTGAAGTGGTATATTGGCACACAATTCCATCCAGAGTATCAAAGTACAGTTCTTAACCCACACCCCTTATTTGTTGATTTCATAAAGTCAGCAATTGAAAATCAGAAGAAATAATTAGAAATGGATAAAAATACGATGACGGGTCTCGTTCTTATGGGACTCTTGTTAATAGGTTTTAGTTGGTGGTCTCAACCCTCTGCAGAAGAGCAAGCAAAGAAGATGCAGCAAGACTCCATTGCCGCAGTCACTCAACACAAAGCCGAACTCGCTAAACAACAAGCACACGCCAAAGAAATAGCTGACTTAAAAGCCAAACAAAAGGCGGACACCACCGCTTTATTTCATGCTGCCTTGGAGGGTCAAGCACAAGAGGTTGTCTTGAAAAACGAACACCTTGAATTGTCTGTCAACACAAAAGGAGGAACCGTAAGCAAAGCAATCATCAAAAACTTTAAGGACAGAGAGGACAATCCTGACGTTATTTTGTTCGACGATAAAGTTCAAAAACTAAACTTCATCATGTCGACGAAAGAGGCAAACATTGCAACGCAAGACCTCTACTTCAGTCCTTCCGCACAGACAGACTCTACCCTTACGCTGACAGCCGAGGCAGGACAAGGCAAGTCTCTCGTGATACAATATCGCTTGGGTGCAGATTATCTTTTGCACATGTCCATGAAAGTGAATGGCATGAACGGCTTGTTTGCACCTCAAACAAAATCCATGATTGTTGATTGGACAGACAAATGCCGACAACAAGAAAAAGGATTTACCTTCGAAAATCGCTACGCTACCCTCACTTACCACAAGGTGAAGGGGGGAACTAAGAAACTGAGTGAGACTTCAGAAGAGATAGACAAAAAGATTGATGACAAGATAGATTGGGTCGCTTTCAAGAACCAATTCTTCTCAGCTGTCATGATTGCCAAGCATGACTTTAGCGAAGAGGCACTGATGACCAGTGTGCCACAGGAGAAAGGCAGTGGATATCTAAAGGCATATCAGGCAAAAATGCAAACTTTCTTTGACCCATCAGGACAGAAAGCGTCTGAGTTTGAATTCTATTTCGGACCTAATGACTTCCGTTTGCTCAATCGCATTGAAAAAGAAAGTACATTCAATAAAGACCTTGAGTTACAAAGATTGGTTTACTTAGGTTGGCCTTTGTTCCGCATTATCAACCGTTGGTTTACCATTTATGTATTTGATTGGCTTTCCAAGTGGTTCCCCATGGGTGTGGTACTTATACTGATTACGCTTTTGTTAAAGCTCATTACTTTCCCAATGGTCAAGAAGAGCTATATGAGTTCTGCTAAGATGCGCGTGTTAAAACCGAAACTCGAGGCTGCAACGGCACAATATAACAAGCCTGAAGACCAGATGCAGAAGCAGCAAGCGATGATGGCAGAATATTCTAAATATGGTGTCAGTCCTCTTTCTGGCTGTCTCCCGATGCTCATTCAGATGCCTATTTGGATTGCCATGTTTAACTTTGTGCCAAATGCCATCCAACTCCGAGGCGAAAGTTTCTTGTGGATTAACGACTTAAGCACCTACGACCCAATTATTCAATGGAACAAAAACATTTGGTTGATAGGCGACCATCTCTCACTCACCTGTATCCTCTTCTGTATTGCCAACGTTCTTTACAGTTGGATGACCATGCGCCAACAGCGCGACCAAATGGTAGGTCAGCAAGCTGAGCAGATGAAGATGATGCAATGGATGATGTATCTCATGCCCGTGATGTTCTTCTTTATGTTCAATGACTATTCAGCAGGATTAAACTTCTACTATTTCGTATCGCTCTTCTTTAGTGCTGCCATTATGTGGACTTTGCGTAAAACGACTAACGATGCGAAACTACTTCAAATTTTGGAAGCACGCTACGAAGAGAACAAAGCTAATCCAAAGAAGTTAAGTGGGCTTGCTGCACGTTTGCAAGCGATGCAAGAGCAACAGCAAGAAATGCAGCGCAAACGCGAAGAATTGGAAAGAAAGAAACGTAAACTCTAATATAGTATGAACAAAAAAACACTCCTTATGGCAACTGTCGCTTTGATGATAGGCGGCAGTTTTGCTAAAGCACGAAGCACAGTGAAAACAGCGAAAGAACAAAATGCCGCCTTCAAGGCAACTAATGACCTCATGACACCGGAGGCATTGTGGGCAATGGGACGAATAGGAGGCGCATCCTCCTCGCCCGACGGCAACCAAGTAGTCTATCAAGTGGGCTATTACAGCGTAAAAAACAACAACTGCCAACAGATGCTTTTCGTGACAGATGTCAAGGGAAGTCATAAAACTCAACTCACTACTGGCAGTAAAAGCGAAACCGATGCGGTGTGGATTCAACAAGGCAAAAAGATAGCTTTCCTCACTGGTGGACAGCTATGGATCATGAATCCTGATGGCTCGAATCGACAAAAATTAACGAATAGCACTATTGCTATTGAAGGATTTAAGTTCTCACCCGATGAAAAAAAGGTGATTTTGATAAAGTCTCTTCCTTATCACGGAACCATTAAAGCCAATCCTGCCGACCTGCCATTGGCAACGGGTCGCTTGGCTACAGACATGAACTATCGTCACTGGGACCACTATGTGGAAAGCATTGCACACCCATTTGTTGCCAATGTGACCGAAAGTGGCGTTGATGAGGGCAAAGACATCTTACAAGATGAGCCTTTCGAATGTCCTACTGCTCCCTTTGGTGGTGTAGAACAGTTGGCTTGGAGTCCTGACTCAAAACAGATAGCTTATACCTGTCGTAAAAAAGAAGGCGTGCAATATGCCATCTCTACCGACACAGATATTTACCTGTATGACATCACTACGGGCAAGACTCGCAATCTTTGCAAGCCCCAAGGATATCAAGAACCTGCCATTGATGCAACGAAATCAATGAAAAATCAAGCTGTTAATCATCAGCAGGGCGATATGAACGTAGGCTACGATACCAATCCTTCTTTCTCTGCCGACGGCAAATACATTGCTTGGCAGAGCATGAAACAAAACGGTTATGAAAGCGATCGCAACCGTTTGTGTATCTACGACTTAAAGAAAGGCGTTAAACAATATGTGACGGAAAGTTTTGACAGCAATGTAGATGCTTATTGCTGGGGAAACGACAACACAACCCTTTACTTCATTGGTGTATGGCACGGTAAGACACATGTGTACCAAACCAACCTAAAAGGACAGGTAAAACAGCTCACCGATGGTCAATACGACTATGGAAGTGTACAAACCTTAGGCAACACCAAACAGTTATTAGTCACTCGACATTCGATGTCTCACCCCGATGATTTATTCATTGTGAGCCCTTCGAAAAAAGAAAAACAAGCAACGGTGACACAACTGACCGATGAAAACAAGCACATCTTTGACCAGTTGGCCATTGGAAAAGTGGAAGAACGTTGGAGCAAAACCAGCGATGGCAAAGACCTCTTGAGCTGGATTGTCTTGCCTCCACACTTCGATGCCAATAAGAAATACCCCACTCTCCTCTTCTGCGAAGGTGGTCCTCAAAGTCCTGTAAGTCAATTCTGGAGTTATCGTTGGAATCTTCAAATCATGGCTGCCAACGGCTATATCATCGTAGCACCCAATCGTAGAGGCTTACCCGGCTTCGGTTCTGATTGGAATGCGGAGATTTCTGGCGATTGGACAGGACAGTGCATGAAAGACTATTTATCAGCCATCGACGATGCTGCTAATCATCTCCCCTATGTAGACAAAGACCGATTAGGTGCTGTGGGTGCTTCGTTTGGCGGTTTCTCGGTTTATTACTTAGCCAGTCATCACAACAAACGCTTCAAGTGTTTCATCTCACACGATGGTGCTTTCAATCTTGAAAGCATGTACACCGACACCGAAGAGGCATGGTTCTCTAACTGGGAGTACGACGATGCTTATTGGAATAAAGACCAAACAGCCAATGCCAAACGCACTTACGACAACAGTCCGCATAAGTTTGTAGACCAATGGGATACTCCTATCCTCTGCATCCATGGCGAAAAGGACTATCGTATCAATGCCAATCAGGGTATGGGCGCTTTCAATGCGGCTCGTTTACGTGGTATTCCTGCCGAGTTACTCATCTTCCCTGACGAGAATCACTGGGTACTGAAACCGCAAAACGGTATTCTTTGGCAGCGTACTTTCTTCAACTGGTTAGACCGCTGGCTTAAGAAATAGACGTCCTCTCACACGTCTATTAGGCAACAGAAAACTTATCAACTTAAAACTCATAAACTCAAAAAAACACAACAATGGTTGAAACATTTCAAAAGAAACTGAGTGATTCGCCCGCATGGCGCTGGACAGCACTTGTATTGTTGGCATCCGCCATGTTCTTTGCTTACATTTTCGTTGACATCCTGTCTCCTCTTCAGGAGTTCTTACAGACACAACACGGTTGGGACCCTATCGCATACGGTCGGTTTGCGGGTTCAGAACCCTTCTTGAATGTATTTGTATTTTTCCTCATTTTTGCAGGTATCATCCTCGATAAGATGGGAGTACGCTTTACAGCAATCCTTTCTGGAACAGTGATGGTGGTAGGTGCAAGCATCAATTATTATGCGCTGACAGAAGGATTTGATGCCAGTAGTATCAAAGTTTGGTTTGACAACAACCTCAATCTACCTTTGGCAGCTTGGAACATAACCCCATTTTATGATGGAATGCCAGCCTCCGCAAAACTTTCTGCCATTGGATTTATGATTTTTGGTTGCGGTGCCGAGATGGCAGGTATCACTGTTTCGCGCGGTATCGTCAAATGGTTTAAGGGTAAAGAAATGGCTTTGGCAATGGGTATTGAAATGGCAATTGCTCGTGTAGGAGTTGCCGTTGTGGTCATTGCATCCCCTGCTATCGCCTCTATCAAACCCATTGACGTGTCACGTCCTTTGGCTTACGAACTGCTGTTGCTGATTATCGGTTTGATTTGCTTCATTGTTTATGGGTTCATGGATAAGAAGTTAGACGCTCAAGGAGTGGAAGAAGAGAAAGACGACCCATTCAAGGTTTCTGACATTGGTAAGATATTATCGCTCAAAATGTTCTGGATTGTAGCCTTACTCTGCGTATTATACTACTCGGCTATCTTCCCTTTCCAAAAATATGCCATTAACATGCTGCAATGCAACCTTCAGTTTAGTGCAGAACAGGCAGGACTTGTTTTCTTTGTCTTCCCATTGGGAGCGGCAGCAGTGACGCCATTTTTGGGCAACTTCCTTGACCGCAAAGGAAAAGGAGCAACGATGTTGATTATAGGAGCAATGCTCATGATTATCTGTCACCTCATCTTTGCCTTTGTGGTACCAGCCACACAAAGTGTCATCATCACGTATGCGGCGATTATCTTATTGGGTATATCCTTCTCATTGGTGCCTGCTGCCCTATGGCCCTCCGTACCAAAGCTCATCGATGACAAGCTCATAGGCTCTGCCTACGCACTGATCTTCTGGATTCAGAACATCGGCTTGTATGCCTTCCCTATGATTATCGGTTCGGTGCTGCGTTCGTCCAACCCTGGTGTCACCGACCCTTTGAAGTATAACTATACGGCTCCTATGTTAGTATTCGTCTCTTTAGGTGTCATCGCCCTGATACTTGGCTTCTTGCTCAAAGCCTTAGACAAGAAGAAGGGTTATGGACTTGAACTACCAAATATTCAAAAATAGGAATAAAAAGAAGAATTGCACCATCCAAAATTTAATGGATGCGTCTATCTATAACAAACTACTTTTAATCTTCATAGAAGAGTTCGACAGCACCAAGTTGTCGAACTTTTTTTTATGTGTCACAATAGAGAGAAACAGAACTTGTTGAGCTGCTTTTTTCATCTCACGTGAACAGAGCCATTCACCCATTGCTCCAACCCCATTAACTCATTGTTTTAATGCGATTAACTCATAGACTTAAAGGGCTTAAGTCATTGTTATAAGCCCCTTATCTCCATGAGTTAATGCCCTTATCTCCATGGGTTAGTAACGCCATGGAATATCCGCTGTACTTTTCCTAAATTTACTTGACAGTTTTGTTGTGATTTGTGCTATACTCGACTACCGATATATAAGAAAATCAAACCCAACAAGACTAACAACAGGTCAATTGCCTTACCTTTGATATTCTTTTCTTGAAAAAGGAAGATGCCAAAGAGAAAACTCACGATAACACTGCCTCTTCGTACCATAGAGACAATAGCTATCAAGGCTGCGGGCTGACTGAGCGCATAAAAGTACACAAAGTCTGCCATACAAAGAAAGAGACTAATGCCGAGAATTGTCCACCGCCATTGAAACGTGGTGGTTCGTTTTCGGGTGGGCAGCCATAACAACATCAACATGACTCCCATCAATCCGCATTGATAAACATTGTACCAACTCTGAACCATCATTTGATTAAGTCCTAACCCACCAGCACTGCGAGGCATCATCAGAAATTTATCATACAGTCCACTCACAGCTCCCAAGATGGCAGAGATGACCAAGAAAACAATCCAGAGATTATGCTTAAAGTCAATCCCCTCCTTTTTTCCTGTTCTACTCAAAAGGAAGAACGACGTAATTGCCAATAGCACACCCACCCATTGATAGAGATTGAGCGTTTCGCCAAACACCAACATGGCGCCCACCAACACCATGACGGGACGTGTAGCGTTGATAGGACCCACAATGGTAAGAGGGAGATGCTTCATGGCAAAATAGCCGCAAACCCACGACCCTAACACAATGAAACTCTTGAGTACGATAAACTTATGTGCTTCCCACCCTGCGGTAGAAACATGGAAAATGGTATCGTCTAAATAAGTTGTTGAATGAGATAAAATAATAAAAGGTAAAAAGAGGAGCGATGAGAAAAGCGTGTTCCAAAACAACACAGGAATCACTGCATTATCTGATAAAGAAACTTTCTTAAATACATCATAAAATCCCAGCAGAAAAGCCGAGAGAAAAGCCAAAATCAACCACATCTTTAATATTCTATCTCCTCTAAAAACAGCGCATGAGCAGGCATGCTCTCGCCTGCATTGCTACGATTACCGCTCCGAATCACTGCATCAAACTGCTCAAGAGTCATTCGATGCCGCCCCACTTCAATCAACGTACCGACAACAGCACGCACCATATTACGGAGAAAGCGATTGGCTTTAATCACAAAGTACCAGCTATCCTCTCCTGTTTGTACCCATTCTGCACGCACCACCTCGCAAAGCGTGGTCTTGACATCGGTGTGTGTCTTACAGAAAGCACCAAAGTCGGTCACGCTCAACAAATGATTAGCTGCCTGATTCATCAGTGCATAATCAAGCTGAAAAGGAAGTTGACAGGAGTAATGGCGCAAAAAAGGATTTTTATGATTGTGTACATAATAGTGATATGTTCGCCATTTGGCACTAAACCTTGCGTGCATATCCGCCTGAACGGGCTTCACGCCTGCCACAGAAATATCTCGTGGCAAGAGTCTGTTCAGTTTGTAGGCAAGTTGTTCACCATCAATAACTGTCTCTAAATCAAAGTGTGCCACCATTTTTCGCGCATGCACGCCAGTATCTGTGCGCCCAGCACCCACAACAACAATGGGCTCTCTCAAAATCGTTGACAGTGCTTTTTGCAATTCTGCCTGAACAGAATGACTGTTGGGTTGTTGTTGCCAACCGTGGTACGAAGTACCGTCGTAACTGAAATAGATAAAGTACCGCTGCATAGTTATTTATTGCTTGTCGTTTCGCTTTTTGAAATATTTAAGTGCATGTCGCTGCATGAGTTGGCGATGAAACTTCTTTTCTGCCTTGACAATACGAAACACCTTGTTGGCAGGGAGTACTTTCAAAAACTTTTGATAGTAAGTTTGCTGTATCTCTTTAATCTTCACCTCATTGGCAGCACGCTTCAAGACAGCCTCTTCACAAGCTTTGCTATCATTGATATCGATATGTCTCAGTCGACGTTGCTCGAGAAAATAGGTCATCTGCAGCTTCTTCATCTCTCGAAAAAGCGGAAAGAAAACTTCAGACTCTTGAGGAGTAAGCCCCGCTTCGGTAGTAATGAACTGCTCCATACGTGCCTGAAAATCACCTCGACGGGAGCGAAGAGACTGCTCGCTCAATTCTGTACCAGTGGCAAAAGCGCCAATACATACGAATAAAAGAAGAAATGAATAAATTTGTTTCATGGTCGCTTGTTGTTAATCGTCTTCAAATAAAGAATATAAGTCCTCATCATCCATCAGACTAATGAATGCGGCTTCTTCCAAAGTTTCAGAGGTATAGTTCCCCGTATATGTAGACGTTGGTTCCGACTGGTTGGAAGAAGGAGGAACTGTAGTGTGATGAAAATAAAGTGTGACAGACAATAATGCAGCCAACACACAGCCCGCCACCAACCAACGAGTGTGTAGCGAATAAAAACGAGCATGACGAGCAGGCACCACTTGCTGTTCTTGACGAGGCAAGGACACCAAAATATCGTCTACCACGCGTTCAAAATACCCTTCCGGAACCTTGAACGAGTTGGTTTGCTTAAAGCAATGTTCGATGTGTTGTTTGTCTTCTACCCTATTTATCTTCATATCTTTATGACGAAACAAAAGTATAAAAGTTTAATTTCTTGTTTGAATGAACGCACTTATTTTCTTCACTGCCAAGTGATAACTGGCTTTCAAAGCTCCTTCACTGGTGCCTAAAAGCTCGCTCATCTCTGCATATTTCATCTCCTCAAAATAGCGAAGCGTAAAGACCATGCGTTGAACTTCGGGCAGTGTTGCAATCGCTGCGTAGAGGATAGCCTCTGCCTCATCACCATCAAAATATTCATCTGCAAGCATCATTTGAGCCAACGAGGAGACATCTTCCACAGGAATGGTAAGCGTATTCTTTTGTTTTCGAAGAAAATCAAGCGCCTCATTGATAGCAATTCGGTATAACCACGTAAAGACTTTCGACTTATTTTGAAATTGCGCAACATGCTTCCACGCTTTTAAGAAGGTGTTTTGAAGGATATCATCTGCATCCGCATGATAGAAAACCATCCGCCTGATGCGCCAATAAAGGGGTTCGCTGTAATGCCGAACCATTTGTGTAAAGGCTTGTTCCCGCAGCTTTGGGTCTGCCAATGCCCTGCCGATAGTATGATCGTCCCACCGTTCGTCCATTGAAACTATCGCAGGTAGTTTTTTAATTGTTTGTAAATCACAGCGTCAAAACCGTAAATATCTTGATATTCTCGCATGACATGCTGCTCGTTGGGGTACAGGGTATAATAAGTGATGTACAGAGGTACTGCTGGTTGAACACGCACAGAATTGATTAACTTAGATTCTTGCAAGGTGTCATTGGGTAGATTGGAAGTCGCCGTTAGCTTCTTTTGATAATGCGAATGAATATCGGCTTGCATGGAGTAGCGCATCTTTTCAATGAGTTCTTCATCCTTATTTTTTAACAAAAATACCGCCAGTTCGAAAGGTTTTTCGACACGTACACATCCATGTGACACGCCACGATTCGACTGTTCAAAGACTCCTCGCGAGGAGGTGTCGTGCAGATAGACGGCAAAGTTATTCTTGAAACGGAACACGATGCGCCCCATGGCGTTACCTTTTCCGCCTTCTTGAATAACGAAGTATTGACCGCTCCGAAGCATTTCACTCGTAACTTGTCGAGGGTCTACCCTGTTTCCTGTCTCTCTGTTTCGTATAAAATACCGATGATTCTCAAAATAAGCAGAGTCGCCTGCATGGCGTGCCACACTTTTGTCAATGATACTCTTGGGCATGACCCATTGCGGATTAACATCCATCCGCATAATCCTACTGCTCAACAAGGGCGTCTTGGTGGTGTTTGTTCCCACGCCAACGCGCATTCTCATGACCTGTTCATGGTCGATAGCCAGCAACTCCATGGCAGGAATGTTCACCATGACATATTTATCTTGGGCAAATGGGTTATCTTTCAGTCGCCACCGTGTCCGCTCCAAGTTGCAGAGCGTCTTCACACTGTTAGTGGAACGCCCCTCCTGTGCAAGATAATTTTTGAATACTTGGTATAATGGATTAGTGGGTTGGATATGGTGAATAAAGTTTGTCAAACTGTCTGGATGAGTTTGTTTACACAGATTCTTCCAATAGTTTTTAGTGGGTCGTTCCATCGGAATATCGAAGAGCCGATAATAGCTCACGTTGAGTGAATCTCCCTCTTTCACATCAAGCTTGTTAAAAAGCATATAAGGGTTGGTAAAACCAAACTGCTGTCCCGTGGCATAACGGAAAAAGGCTTTGGTAAGATGATATTCTAAGCGTCCCAACACCTGATGAATAGAATGCTGACTTTTATCAAATTGCAAAGCTCTCAGTCGGTTTAAGTCTGCCGTAATCGAGGCGACACAAAACTTATTGGGCGAAAATCCTACCGCTTTCATCTCACGCAAATACGCCAACAGAGTATCGGCACGCTGATCAACTCCATTGCGGTCAATCCAAAGAAGCCGTCCTCCCTGCAAATAATAGTTACGAGCACGATAGTCGGCTTGCATAGAGTCTCTATCATCTTGTAACGTCTTGAGAAGTTCTGCCCGAACTTTTCGGGGATGAATAACATAAGCAGCATTCCGAAGAGACGAAAAACTACTTAATTCCAAGTTCTGATTAGGATTCTGAACTTTATTCCGACATGAACACAACTGAAAAAGGAGAATAAAGAACAGAAAGTAATGAAAAGCAAATTTCAACGCTTGCGCTATCTAATAGATATCTTTCTTACCGTTTTGCCCACCTTGATAATGTAGCAACCTTTTGGATAATTCAGTTCGTAACGCTTGTCCTGACTATCAATCTTCACACGCATCAAACAAACGCCTGCCACATTATATATCTGTAATACCTGCCCATTTGCACCACTGATATGTAGTACAGACTCCGAAACTGAAATAGAAACATTCTGAAATTCATTTTCAATAGCCTCGAAACCTTCCGACGCTTGCATCGTGATTGGACTGCCAATGAGCAGCGCAAAAGCAAAGGTAATGGATAGTATCTTATGTATCATTGATATATGTTCTTTGTGTTCAATGTAACAAAGATACGCAATTTATTGAAAACCAAAAAGCACGAATTAAAATTTATTGCCCATTTAACTCTATTTAACATCGAAGACCAGTCCTTCATCGGTTAAGAATGAGTTTGGAAAGATATTCTTTGCTTCTTGAAGTAGCACCGACTCGTCGTCATATCGGGCACTGTAATGCCCCAATAGCAATTTTCCAACCTTTGCATCGCGCGCCACCATGGCGGCTTGGGCTGCCGTACTGTGTGCGAACATTTCAGCTCGGCTCTCGTTTTCCTGGTCATAAGTAGCCTCATGGTACAGCGTATCCACCCCTTGAACTAATTGGTGCAAGTGAGGAAGGTAGCGTGTATCACTGCAATAGGCGTAACTACGGGGCGGTGCAGCAGGGTAAGTAAGGCGATGATTGCTCACTATCTCCCCTTCTGGTGTAGTCCAGTCGGCTCCGTTTTTGATGTTGTTAATTTGGGAAACAGGAATTTCATAGAAGTCAATCATCTCTCTTCGGATATGTGGCAACACAGGTTTCTCCCTAAACAAAAAGCCACAACAAGGGAGGCGATGCGCTAAAGGGATGGATTCGACAGTCAGACTTCGGTCTTCATAAATCACCTGATGCTGGGTAGTCTCTACTGCATGAAACTTCACCTCGTATTCCAAGCCTGGACAGAACACGGCAATTTGTGTTTGCAACAAAGCTTCTAACGCTTGCGGGGCATAGATATGGAGCGGTGCAGTGCGCCCCAACATCCCAAAAGTGGAAAGCATTCCTATCAACCCAAGGCAATGATCGCCATGTAAGTGGGTGATAAAGACGGCTTGCAGTTTGGTAAATTTGATTTTAGCACGACGGAGTTGTACTTGAGTACCTTCGCCACAATCGACCATGAACAGTTTCTCACGGATTTCAATAACCTGTGAGGACGGATGGTGTCGCAGCGTTGGCATGGCACTTCCGCATCCTAAAATATGAATTCTAAAAGGTTCCAACAAATGTATCTCAACGCAAAAAAAAGAGTCAAAAGCCTTCTACAGCTGTTTGTCTCGTTGACGCTTGTAGACAAAAATACCATTTTTGTTCTCAAGTAACAAACTATCTGCCCCCAAAGTCTTTACTTCAAAGGTATCGGTGTTTAACAGTAAGGCTCCATTGAGGATTTTCCACTTCGTCCACGGATGCGATTCGGCTTTCACGAAAGACTCGACAATGCCACCTTCACGAATTTCAAAGTTCTTGTCCAAACTTACCCATCTCCCTAAAAGTGTTGTCAGATTGATTACTTTCTTCGCAACTAATTCTTGATTCACTTTTGCTCCAATGACTGCCATGCGGTCACCTACCATTCTACCCCCTTGAATGTCAGAGACTAACTCTCCATCGGTGTTAATCATATAATCCACCGTATCGCCAGCATCTGATATCACCTGCAAGGTATGCATGGCGGTTCCGTCGCCGCAAACGCCATATACAGTGGAGTCTGTAGATGCTTCTTCATCTTGTGATACCGTGTCCGAAGAGGATGCAGAACCCTTTTTATCCACGCATCCAACAGCCAAGCTGACTGTCATGAGCATTGCCGCAAATATTTTCAACGTATTTTTCATCATTATTATATTTTGTATTTTTAGTTGTTATCGGATTCTTTTTCCATTCGTTTAGCCTCTTCCCAAAGCTCATCCATCTCTGCGAGTGTCAAGTCTTTGAGCTGCTTTCCTGATTTTATGGTTTGGGCTTCAATATGATTAAAGCGTCGAATAAATTTTTGATTGGTGAGTTCCAGTGCGTTTTCAGGATTAAGATGATACAAACGAGCAGCATTAATGACCGAGAAAAGAAAATCTCCCAACTCCTTCGTGGCATACTCGGCATCATCTTTCGCTAATTCTTCTTCCAGCTCGCTCAGCTCTTCACGCACTTTCTTCCAAACGTCTTCGCGCTTTTTCCAGTCAAACCCAACGTTCCGTGCCTTATCTTGAATGCGATAAGCCTTAATCAGAGAAGGCAAAGCCTCCGGCACACCTGCCAACACACTCTTGTTTCCATCTTTTTCTTTTTGCTTAATTTGCTCCCACGTTTTTTCTACTTGCTGTTCCGTCTGCGGTTTGGCAGTGGTTTCATCCACCCCTGCTTGTGCATCTAAAACTTCTTTCTTGGGGTCTCCTTCCCAACCAGTCCAATCAATAAATGGATGACGAAACATTAGTTTACGGGCTTCCTTATCGCATACATCCGCAATATCATAAGCCCCTGTCTCATCTCCAAGGATAGCGTAAAAGATGACATGCTCCAACACATCACCAAGTTCTTTACAGATATTGACCTTGTCGTCTTTCAAGATAGCATCACAAAGTTCGTAAGCCTCTTCTATCGTGTGCGGTCTTAAGCTGTGATAGGTTTGTTTTCTGTCCCAAGGACATTCCTTTCTCAGGCGTTCCTGTACGTCAAGAAGCCTACCAAAAGCCGCTATTTTTTCTTCTCTTGAGTGCATGGCTGAATTTTTATTATTGCAAAAGTAATCATTTTCAATTGAAATTTCGTAATTTTGCAATGTTTTATAAGAATTTATTATTAAAGTAGAAAACGATAAAATGGAATTGGCAAGCAAGTATAATCCACAAGATGTGGAATCTAAATGGTATGAATATTGGCTCAACAACAAATTATTTAGTTCAAAACCTGATGGGCGTGAAGCCTATACGGTTGTCATACCTCCCCCCAATGTCACAGGTGTGCTGCACATGGGACACATGCTTAACAATACCATTCAAGATATTTTAGTGCGCAGAGCACGCATGGAAGGCAAGAATGCTTGTTGGGTTCCCGGTACCGATCATGCCTCGATAGCAACCGAAGCAAAGGTTGTAGCACGCTTGGCAGAACAGGGAATCAAGAAAACAGATCTTTCGAGAGACGAGTTTTTGAAACATGCTTGGGACTGGACGCACGAACATGGCGGCATTATTTTGAAGCAGCTGCGTCGCTTAGGGGCTTCCTGTGATTGGGATCGCACCGCATTCACGATGGACGAGAAGCGTTCGGAAAGCGTTATCAAAGTGTTTTGCGACCTCTACAACAAAGGGCTTATCTACCGTGGAGTACGCATGGTGAATTGGGATCCGCAGGCACAAACAGCTTTGAGCGATGAAGAAGTTATCTATCAAGACGAGCATTCAAAGCTTTATTATCTTCGCTATCATGTAGTTGAAGACCCTGATAAGTTTGCTATCGTCGCTACGACACGTCCCGAAACGATTATGGGCGATACAGCTATGTGCATCAACCCCAATGATCCTAAGAATGCTTGGCTCAAAGGAAAACACGTTATCGTACCATTAGTAGGACGAGAGATTCCTGTTATCGAGGATGACTATGTGGATATTGAGTTTGGTACGGGATGCTTAAAGGTAACGCCAGCACATGATATTAACGACCATGCATTGGGTCTGAAACACGGACTACAAACCATCGACATCTTTAACGACAATGGTACAATTTCTGAAGAAGCAGGAATGTACGTTGGCATGGATCGTATGGACGTGCGCAAGCAAATTGCAAAAGATTTGGACAATGCAGGATTGATGGAGAAAGTCGAGGACTACAACAACAAAGTAGGATACTCCGAGCGCACCCATGTGCCCATTGAGCCAAAGTTGTCCACACAATGGTTTCTGAAAATGCAACACTTTGCCGACCTTGCCTTGCAGCCTGTCCTGGACGACGATATTCAGTTCTATCCCTCGAAGTATAAAAATACCTATCGCCACTGGCTCGAAAACATCAAAGATTGGTGTATCAGTAGACAGCTGTGGTGGGGACATCGCATTCCTGCTTATTACTTTACAGTCAACGGCAAGCAAGAGGTTGTGGTGGCAGAAACAGCAGAGGCAGCTCTCAAACTGGCTCAACAGAAGGACAGCGCACTCACCATGAACGATATCGAACAAGATAGTGATTGTCTCGACACATGGTTTTCATCGTGGCTATGGCCTATTTCTCTCTTTGACGGCATTAACAATCCTGATAATAAAGAAATTCAATACTACTACCCCACAGCCGACCTCATCACTGGACCTGATATTATTTTCTTCTGGGTGGCACGCATGATTATGGCTGGATACGAGTACAAAGGGCAGATGCCTTTCAGACACGTGTACTTTACGGGCATTGTGCGCGACAAGTTGGGCAGGAAGATGAGCAAGAGCTTGGGTAACTCGCCCGACCCTATTGCACTCATTGATAAGTACGGTGCCGATGGTGTACGCATGGGTATGATGCTCAGTGCACCAGCAGGCAACGACATTCTCTTCGATGAAAGCTTGTGTGAACAAGGTCGTAACTTCAACAACAAGATTTGGAATGCATTCCGATTGGTAAAAGGTTGGGAGGTTACAGATGCCGAGCAATCACAAACCAGCAAGTTGGCAACAGCTTGGTTCGAGGCTAAGTTGCGCACCACAAACGAAGAAGTGAACGACCTCTTCTCGAAATATCGCATCTCCGAGGCACTAATGGTTGTCTACAGGCTCTTCTGGGACGAGTTCTCAAGCTGGTATCTCGAGATGATTAAACCCGCCTACGGAACACCTATCGACACGAAGACCTATCAGCAGACTTTGAACTTCTTTGACATCCTCTTAAAGATGCTACATCCTTTCATGCCATTTATCACGGAAGAATTGTGGCAACACTTGTATGAGCGAAAGGAAGGCGAGTCTATCATGACCCAACAGCTTGACATTCCTACGCCTACGGACGACGAAAAATCGCTGACAGAAGAGATTGAAGTGGTCAAACAGATTGTGAGTGGGGTTCGCATGATTAGAAACCAAAAGAACATCTCACCCAAAGAAGAATTAGAATTGGTAGCTATTGGTGACAACCCATTTGCCGCCTTTAATGACATCATCATTAAAATGGCGCATTTGTCATCCATACAAACCCTGACTGACAAACCTGCTGACGTAGCACAATTCATGGTTGGCACGAACGAATTTGCCGTTCCTATCGGGAATTTGATTGATGTGGAAGCCGAGTTAAAGAAGCATGAAGACCAACTCAAACATTTGGAAGGCTTCTTAGCTGGTATTCAGAAAAAACTCAGCAACAGTAAATTTGTAGCCAATGCGCCTGAGGCTGTGGTGGCATTGGAGCGCAAGAAACAAAGTGATACGGAAGAGAAAATCGCAGCACTGAAAGATTCGATGGCAGAACTTAAAAAGAAGAAATAACCGAATGATGCGTAAACAGTTCTTTCTATGGCTCGTCCTACTCTGTACCTTGACGATTACATCGTGTAAGGATGACGATACTATTGACATCAACGACTATAACAAACAAACCATATTAGTCTATATGCCATGGTCGGGAAGTGCGCAACACAAAGGACTGTACAACTTTTTCCTACAAAATTTAGACAGCATCGAATCGGGTGTCAAAGCCCAGAAAGGACTCAAGAACTCACGCTTAGTGGTATTTCTTAGCAAATCGCCCACCGAATCAGAACTCTACGAGGTTGGTTATGTCAACAAACAAATAACGCACACTCCTATCAAAACCTATTCGGGAAAAGCATACACTACGGCTGAAGGTATTGCCCAAATCATCAATGACACGAAAGCAGCGGCTGAAGCTCTCAACTATGCACTCATCATTGGATGCCACGGCACAGGTTGGACGTATAAAGAAAATTGGAAAGACTATCCCTATAATGCAAAGCGGTATGTCTTTTCTACTCGTCAGCAACCCACGTATTGGGAACAGACTCGATTCTTTGGAAGTGTGGACGACATCCTCAATTATGCCACAGACATAGAGACCTTGGCAAAAGGAATCGCACAAACGGGCACAAAGATGCAATACATCCTGTTTGACGATTGCTACATGGCAAATGTTGAAACAGCCTATATGCTCAAAGACGTGACTAATTTCCTTGTTGGCTCTACCAGTGAGGTTATGGCTATTGGCATGCCGTATGCGGATATGTGGAGCAGTTTGGCATCGCCCACTCCCAACTATGGCGCTATAGTGAAGAAGTTTCATGACTTCTACTCCAATTACAGAGTGCCCTCTGGCACAATTGCCGCTATCGATTGCCGAGAGGTAGAAGCCTTAGCTGCAGTGATGAAGGACATCAATGCGAAATATTCTTTGGACGACTCGTTGCGAGACAGTGTGCAAGTACTCGATGGCTTTAAGGCAGGTATATTCTTCGATATGGGCGATTACGTGAAGTGGCTTTGTAAGAACAAGAACCTTCGTGAACGTTTTAACCAACAACTCACGAAAACGGTACGCCATCAAAGTCATACGGACACGATTTATTCATACATTTATCCGTATGAAGGTCCCAAATATATCCCTGTGAAAACCTTTAGTGGATTAACCATTTCAGACCCCACCATTCATGTTGCGCCATTACGTGGCATACAAAATACTGCGTGGTGGAGAGCTACACACTAAAAACGATTACTTGGAGAGACGAGTAAACCCCAACCAAAGTTAGATTTGCTTGATTGGAGTGTTTTACTTCTTATACAATACATCCACAATATCAATTTATCGGCAGTGCGGATGAGTATTGGGTATTTACTTAAAGTGCAGCAGACCGCAATAATAGAAAACTTCTTCTGGATTTTCTGCACCTTTATAATCTTCATATTCCTGTTGATTATCCTCCTGTCGCTCGATGCTCTATATCACTGGACGAAACGATATTTAATGTTCTCAACTGGGCTTGTGGGATTCATTTGAATCATTCTATTTCGTAGATTGAAATGTTAAAACGCTATAAAAAAACGAAGTATATTTTTGCTGTTATTATTCGTTATTACCAGATTATGGTAGTATCTTTGCAGCTCAAAAAATTAATAACAATTTATCAAGCAGGTAATTAAAAAATGAAAAAAATAGGACTCACATTGATAGCTGTTCTTTTGGCAGCTGTGGCAGTTAATGCCCAAACCACTAAAAAGTTGCTCAGCTTAAAAGCTTCTAATGGTGTTGGTGTTACTTTTGAATACAACGCCGAAGGAAAGGTGGTAAAGACAACAGAAGAAACAGACCCAGAAGTGAAAAGCGATAAAAGTACTTCCACCTACGAATACAGCGCAGATAAGATAACACAGACTTACAGCACAGATAGCGGCACACCCGATGTACGTATAGCAACGATAGAGAATGGTCGCATTGTGTCTGAGTCGGTAAAATTTAAAGTTCAGGGTACGCTCGAGGATGCTACGCTCACCTATACCTACAATGCTAACAATGAGTTGGTTAAGTCGGTAAAAAAGGTAGGAACTGAGGTTTACGAGTGGGTTTATACTTGGACAGATGGAGACATCACAAAGATAGAAATATATTATAATTCTAAGCCTAATGAGATTATAACCCTTACTTACGATACTTCAGTAACCAACCCATACATCCTTGCAATGAATATGATGTGGCTTGCCGATTTTGATATAGAAGGCATCACACCTTACGGGCAAGTATTTGGGCATTACTATGGAAACTTAACCAAGCACGCTCTAAAGTCAAGAACTGCAGAAAACGCACCTGGTAGTGTTAAACAAGAAGTGTCTGATAACTTTGTATTAACATATAACAAAGATGCGAATGGAGAAGTGAAAAGTATGACAACTAAGGTAGAAGAAGAGGATGTTGAATTCCAATTAGAATGGGAGTCAACCGATGGTATTGCTGCCCTTCAGACTGCTCTCCCACAACAAGAAACTTACTATAACCTCAATGGTGTGAAGCTCCAGAAGCTCCAAAAAGGCGTTAACATTGTGAAGAATGCCAAAGGAAAGACCCGCAAGGTAGTAGTGGAGTAATTTGACTCCACATTATCATCTGTAATCGACTCAACCCTCGGTCTAAGGTGTAGATCGTTCCATTCCATGGCACGTTTTCTCGCCATGGCAGAGCTTAAGTAAACTTAGCTCTGCTCATCTGACTTAACGAAAACCTTGGATTTCATCCTTCGTTTTCTCGCCATGGCATAACTCGAGCAAGCTCGGTTCTGCTCATTTGGCTTAACGAAAACGTTCGGTTATCAGTACAGCGAAATCATCCGCTCTCTCATGAGTATCCACTTCTGTGGCGGTTCATGTACCCAAGGATGTCACTACTCATTTGATGAACCACCTCTCGCTTCATCCGACACTTCACACTTGTAGCTCTGACACTATCCTCAAAGCGATAAAGGAGTTGACGCAATTAGGACGTTCAAGGGCTTAGTTACGGATTTGAGGCTCTTTTACTTTTTTAGTTATTTTAGATTGTATTTGCTGCTTTTTCAGATTGCCCAAAGAATTTCTTTCCCAAAACACACCATTTGCATATCCTTGGATTGTATTATTACTAATAGCATTTATCAAGCGTTTAACAGCCCAATAGCAATATTCTCTGTTGATCTCTACTCCGCAATAACTCCTACCCAATTTTTGAGCAACAACAGCAGTTGTTCCACTACCTAAAAATGGGTCAAAAATTTTATCGCCAGGCTTGGATGATGCAAGTACTAACTTGGCATACAACTTTTCTGGCTTTTGAGTTGGATGGTCGGTATTCTCAGGCATTGACCAAAAAGGTATGCTAATATCATCCCAAAAATTAGAAGGATATGTAATTCGGAAATTACCATTCTCTGTTTCCTCCCAATCTTTTGGATTGCCATCCACCTTGTATGGTGCTATAACCTTACGTTTCATCATAACAGAATCAACATCAAAGTAATAATCTTTAGGATTTCTCACTGCAAACCAAATATCTTCCATGGCATTTTTCCAATTAAACTTTGCACCTCTTCCCTTTTCTCTTTGCCATGTTATACGATTTATAACCGTTAAGCGTTCTTCAATGACTCTTTGCATTGATGAAGTACACTTCCAATCTCCACACACATAGAGTGTTCCGTTTGGAGCAAGTTTGTCGCAAACTTTGTAGAACCAACTTCTGAGATAGTCTTCATACGCATCAGATTTCATGCTTGAAAACTTCTTTCCGTGGAAATCTTTGTCAAGATTATATGGAGGATCTATAATTATCAAATTGAAATACCCGTTAGGAATATAATCAAGGTAATCAAAGAGATCTGCATTGATAATTGAGTCATCTACAAATGATTTTTTAATATCATTTGCAGAAAGAATAAATTTTTCCAATGTTGGAATTTCGCTTGCTGAAACAGTCAGTGTCCTGTTTCTTTCAGCACGAACTTTCTCGGTCATATTAATTATTATTACTTACTAACAAATCTTTTACATCAACATTAAGTGCATTGACAATTCGTTCATCTTTCACAGTGGTTCTTTTTTCTTGTGGTGTGGAATATGTTTTTATATACGGAATCTTTGTTGCCATGTACCTATAAAAACAAAAACGACCCGCACATTTGAGCATCGTTGAGAGGCTTGGCGGGTTCTCGTATTGCAAAGATACGAATAATCATTGATAATCCAAACTTTTCAGCAGGAAAAATCATCAGAAGATAAATATCTTTATGTTTGAATATATAATTTTCCGACTTGTAATATTGAAGCATAGAAATACGGAGGGAAATCTTGCAACAAAATCGGGGCTGCTCAATAAACACAAATGATTGATACTTATTTAGTAGCCCCGAATTATAACGCACTCTCTCGGATTATTTCGCACTCACAGGTCTATGCTGCTTTGCTTTACCAAAACTCTTATTGGGGCGATTGCTCATTTGGAAGTTAAGTACTCCTCCTTTCATCACATCACTGTAAGTAATATAAGAAGTCTTCAAATTCCTACCATTTAATTGAGCCGACTTGATATATACATTTTTGTCGTTATTGTTGGATGCAGTGATCACAAATGTCTTGCCCTCAGGCAGATGAATCGTTGCCTTCTTAAACAACGGGCTACCAAAAACGAAAATACCATTAGATGGATTCACCTGATAAAATCCTAACGCTGACATGATATGCCAAGCTGACATTTGCCCACAATCTTCGTTACCACAGTATCCGTCTGGCTCATCGGTATAGAACTTATTTTGGAGCATTCTCACCTTTTCTGCTGTCTTATACGGTTGTCCTGCATAGACATATAAATAAGGTGTATGATGATTGGGTTCGTTACCATGTGCATACTGTCCCACCATACCAGACACATCAGGTGGAGCTCCTTCTCCAAGATCGCCTTCAGCAACAAACAACTCATCAAGGTTCTTCACAAAAGCGGCATCTCCACCATGCGCCTTAATCAGCCCATCGGGGTCTTGTGGCACCATAAAGGTATATTGCCAGCCATTTCCCTCACAGAAATCTCCTACCCCATCTCTTTCGTTCGCTAAAAATGGGTCGTAAGGTTCGTACCATGAGCCATCTTTCATCTTTGGATGAATCTTATTTATTTTTGAATCAAAAATGGTTTGATACGACAAAGCACGCTTCAAGAAGGTATGGTAAACATCCATTCGTCCCATCTTCTTTGCCATGAGTGCAATACCCATGTCGTCTGCTGCATATTCTAATTGAATTGAAGTTGCCTCCTTAACAGCATCGGCTGGAATATATCCATAGTGCATAAAATCTTTCACGCCGTTTTGCTTTGGGTTCGTAGCCGTGGATATCATATAGTCTAACGCTTTATTGGCATCGAAACCGCCAATCCCTTTTAAGTAAGCATCTGCAATCACTGGCACGGAACTATAACCTGGCATGCAATTCGTCTCACCTGAATACAATGGCCATATAGGCAGCTTTCCATTTTGATCGTAGATGCTCAGCATGGAGTTCATCATATCTGGAACTTCCTTTCTCGCTATGATTGTAAACAGCGGATGCAAAGTACGATAAGTATCCCATAACGAGAGCGTGGTGTAATTCTTAAATTTATTATTTCTATATACCTTGTCGTCTATGCCTCTAAAGTCTCCGTTGACGTCGCAATATAAATTAGGTGCGATAAAGGCATGGTACATGGCTGTATAGAAAATGGTCTTTTGTCGAGGTGTCCCTTCTATTTCTATTCGTGATAACACATCGTTCCACTTTTGTATCGCTTCCTGATGAACGTCATCGAAGTTCCATCCCGTCATCTCCTTTTCTAAGTTGAGCTTTGCATTGGTGCAACTCACGGACGAGATAGCTACCTTTACCAAGAGTTCTTTCATTCCGTCATTGAACGTTGCAACAGCTTTCACATCACGCCCTTGTAACTCATCGGTTCCCGCAGGTGTGTTCAAATGAAACACATCAAGTGATTGGATCGGTTGATTGAACTTGGCATAAAAGAAAACCTTGTGTTGGGGTGCCCATCCATTGACAAAGCGATATCCCTCAACAGTGGTATCATCAATTTTGCGAATATAGGCTTCATAGGTTTTATTTCCAATACCATTGAACAAATCTATCAACACGCGTGGGGTTTCTGCTTTTGTGTACTTGTAACGATGCACCCCCACACGCTCTGTTGTTGTCAGTTCTACATTTACGCCGTTATCTAATTTTACGGCATAATAACCGGGTGATACAACTTCATTGTCGTGTGAGAATTTCGATGAAGCAGCTCCTTCAAGGTGATGATCATCTCCTCGTTTGGTTCGCATCTCACCTGAATAGGGCATCAAGCTGATGTCGCCCAAATCATCACAACCTGTACCACTCAAGTGGTTATGACTAAACCCGATAATAACACTATCACTGTAATGATAACCCGAGCACCAATCCCAACCCTTAAAGATGTTCATCGGTCCTAACTGCACGGCACTAAAAGGTACATTCGCTCCCACAAAGACATGACCGTGACCTCCAGAACCAATAATGGGATTTACAAATTGGGTATAATCTTTTTTGGCACTTAATGGCAATGCTGCCAACAGTAAGTTAAACAAAAGAACAAAATAACGACTTCTTCTCATACAAAAAAAATAAAAGGTTAAGACTTAGGATAAATACAGTTCAGGATATTAGAAGTACAAATGTGCTGTTCGTTATCCTCGTTCACTTCGCAGTTGAAACAGAGGACTTGAACTGCACTATTAAAGAAAAAGCAAGCGTGCCATTCATCATTGAAGACGCCATGCTCCGAATGATGAATGACCGTCGCATCAAATGCTTATTCTGGTTGCATATTGGTGTACACTGTCTGAACATCGTCAAACTCTTCCAACTTCTCAATCATCTTGTCAAGAGTTTCACGTTCTTCTGGTGTCACATTCTTCAAGTCGTTAGGGATGTAAGTAAACTCTCCACCAGTCACCTCAAACCCTTCTTCCTCTAAATGCTTTTGGATATCACCAAAGCTGGTTGGTGCTCCGTAAATGGTCACCTCATTGGCTTCTTCGTCCTCATCGTATTCATCTTCGACACCGTAATCGATGAGATCAAGGATTAACTCATCCATATCGAGATTTTCTTTCTTCTTAAAAGTAAACACAGACTTATGATCAAACAAGAAAGCCAAAGAACCTGTGGTACCCAAATTTCCATTAAACTTGTTGAATACAGAACGAACATCGCCTACAGTACGAGTAGTATTGTCGGTCAGCGTATCCACCAAAATGGCGACTCCGTGTGGACCATAGCCCTCATAAGTTACTTCCTTATAATCGCTCTGGTCTTTACCAAGTGCATTTTTGATAGCACGGTCAATGTTGTCCTTAGGCATGTTCTCACGCTTAGCATTAGCAATGATGGCACGCAGTGTAGGGTTGTTTTCTGGCTCTGGTCCACCTGCTTTCACAGCAATAGCGATTTGTTTACCAATCTTCGTAAACGTACGAGCCATGTGTCCCCAACGTTTCAGTTTTGTTGCTTTACGATATTCAAATGCTCTTCCCATTGAATTTATTGATTAAAATCCTCTTCACCTAAAGAGGTCATGAACGTATTGCTACGTCACGAATTGTTATTATTAATGAATTATTGATATATCAACGTCAATCACTTCACAAAAAACCTCTTACCGCAACTCTGCACCTAAATTCTTGGTGAGGTTTTTGATAAGTTTCTGCATTATTGCATCAATCTGCTTGTCGTTCAAGGTTTTCTGTTCATCTTGCAAAATAAAGTTCACCGCATAGCTCTTCTTGCCGTCGGGCAAGTTCTTCCCTTCGTAAACATCAAAGAGTTCCACACGCTTCAACAGTTTCTTTTCTGTTTGAAAAGCAATCTCTTCAATCTTTTCGAAAGGAATTGCTTGGTCTAACAGCAACGCCAAATCTCGACTTACAGCAGGGAATTTAGACAACTCCTTAAACTCGACCTTCTGTTTGCGAATAGCTTTCATCACCGTAGACCAGTGGATATCGGCATAATACACCGTCGCAGAGACGCCCACAGTTTTTAATAATCGGGGACATACCACGCCTAACTCAACCATAGGCTTTCCTCCACGATTCTTCATCGTCAAGCCTTCCGAGAAAATATTGTTATCACTCTTTTCCGAAATGCACAGCCCAGCTGGCACACCCAAACGTGCAAAGATATTTTCTACATAGGCTTTGAGTTCAAAGAACGAACTATCTTCATCTGTATGCGCCCAACTACCTTCCACTCGTTTTCCAGTAATCCACAGACCTAAATGTGTTTCCTGCTTGTAGGCGTTAATAGGATTCTCTGCATCCAAACGAGCCGCATCGAAATGATAGCAATTACCAAACTCAAAAAGTCGTAAGTTTGCATTTTTACGGTTTACGTTTCTCGCAATACTTTCCAAGCCTCCAAACAACAAAGTCTGTCGCATCACACCCAAATCACTGCTCAACGGATTCATTACTTTTACCGTTGTTTCCTCCGCATACTGATTCAAATCTTGGTAATAAGCTACTTTTGTCAGTGAATTATTTAAGATTTCGTGGAAACCACTACCCACCAATTGTTCACCAATCAGATTTTCCAAATGCTGTTTCTCGTCTTCTTCGCCTAAGATAGTCAACGAGCTCTTCAATTGTTGTGGTATCTCCACATTATTATATCCGTAGATACGTAAGATATCCTCCACCACATCGCATGGACGCTGCACGTCAACACGATAGGTTGGTATGGACAATTCCAGTCCTTCTGCTGTTTCCTGAAGGATTTCCATTTCAAGATTTGTCACAATCTCTTTTATCGTATCGTGTCCTATCTCTTTACCTATCAGTCCATTAACATAGCTATATGAAAGTGATACTTTCGCATTTTCTATTGGTTCAGGATAAACATCCTTTATCTGCATACTCACCTTACCACCAGCCAACTGTTGACAAAGTATCGCTGCCTGTTTGAGTGCGTAGATGACACCATTAGGATCAATACCACGCTCGAAACGATAACTGGCATCTGTGCTTAGTCCGTGGCGACGTGCACTCTTGCGAATCCAAGTGGGATGGAAATAAGCACTCTCTAAAACCACGTTCCTCGTGCTGGTGTAAGTACCACTTCCTTTACCGCCAAAGATACCTGCAATACACATAGGATGTTCCGCATTGCAAATACTTAAATCGTGTTCACCCAGCGTATGTTCTTCGCCATCGAGCGTTTCAAACTTTGTTCCTTCGGGTTGTGTGCGCACTACTATCCGTTTGCCTTCCACCATGTCGGCATCAAAGCAATGCATCGGCTGTCCATACGCCATCATGATGTAGTTCGTAATGTCTACAATGTTGTTGACAGGTCGCAATCCGATGACCCGCAACTTATCTTGCAGCCATTCTGGACTTTCTTTCACCTCACAATCCGTCAGCGAAATACAGGCATAGCGTTTACAGGCTTGTGTATTTTCTATTTGTACATCAATGGGCAAATCTTCGTTATCAACCTGAAAGGCATCACAATTAGGGCGATGCAAGTTAGTGGTATAACCATTTTGTTTCAACCACGCATACAAGTCACGTGCCACGCCATAGTGAGAAAGTGCATCGGAACGGTTTGCCGTGATATCAATTTCTATCAACCAATCGCTTTCTAAATGATAATATTCTGCGGCGGGCTGACCCACTGGTGCATCGTCAGGAAGGACAATAATTCCATCGTGTGAAGTACCTACACCTATCTCGTCTTCTGCACAAATCATGCCGTATGAGTCAACACCACGAAGTTTGCTTTTCTTGATAGTGAATGATTCTTCACCATTATATAAAACGCAACCTACATCGGCAACAATGACTTTCTGTCCTGCGGCAACATTTGGCGCACCACAGACAATCTGAGAAGGCTGCTCTTTTCCTAAATCTACGGTTGTAATATGAAGGTGATCGGAATTGGGGTGCATTTCACAGGTAAGCACTTTACCCACATACAGCCCCTTCAAACCGCCTTTAATGGATTGAACTTCTTCCAAGGCATCTACCTCAAGACCGCATGATGTGAGTGCATCTGCCACCTCTTGGGGTGTCAAATCGAAGTCAACGTACTCTTTGAGCCATTTATATGAAACATTCATGATAATATGAATTTATTTTTGTGTACTATAAACTTTGCAAAAGTACTAAAAAAACGGCAGTTGGACAAATGTTACTCTAAAAAATAAAGGCAAAAGAAAAACGCCTGCAGTTCATCCTCAAATCCGCAACTAAGCCCTTGAACGTCCTTATTGCATTTACACGTTCTCTCATTACTGAATTTGCAGATAATGTGGAGTCAAATTGCTCCATGATTGAAAATAATCCCCCAAAAGGAGTGAGTCTCTCAGATTTAATTTGTATCTTCGCCATGTCTATTGTCGGATTCTCTTGTTTTTTTTGCAACCCTAAGATAAGTGAAAATTCTGACATGGCAAAATCCTGAGCAAATTTTTGTTGCTCAGGTACTTAAAAAGTTTAATTTATAATAGTGTTGCGGAATTAAGGCTCTTTTGAGTTTTACCGGACAGCAATAAAACGGTATGAATACTAAGGAATTGGAACAACTTAAAGAGGATGGCTTTTGTGGGTTTAAGACTGTTGCAGAGTTACGGAAGAATATCAACATAGTGCCCGAACTTACCGGGGTGTATGTCTTGTTACGCCCGAATGATGATGAGCCTGTTTTTCTTGAAAAGGGCACTGGTGGTTTCTTCAAGAAAAAGAATCCGAATGTCGCTTTTCCCAAATTAGGTGCTAAATGGGTTAGAGACACTTCAATTGTTTATATTGGAAAAGCCGACATTTCACCCAAAACGGGTGAGAGAGGGTTGAGGACAAGATTGAAAGAATATCTGGACTTCGGACAAGGGCAGAATATTGGACATTGGGGTGGCCGATATGTCTGGCAGTTGAAAGATTCAGCCGAGTTAGTCGTCTGTTGGAAACGAGTGGATGGCAATGCAGAACAAGTGGAAAAACAAATGATTATAGCCTTCCATGAAAAGCACGGAAAATATCCATTTGCTAACTTACGGTTGTAAATCCCAATTACGGCTCGTCATAAAGTTCACGGTCGCCCTCCGAACGGTCAACAAATTCCTCGTCATATTCCTCGCCAGGGATAAGGTCATCAAAGTCGGGATTGTCATAAGAGTCGCTATCGGCATCTTTGCTCGTCGTTGGGCTTAATGCGCCAGTGACGATTCTATTTCTACGTATTATTGTATCGGCTCTGAATGAAGCAGGAGTAAGATGCTTGATTTCTTGCCTTACTTGCCTCGCTTGTTTTTCTTCATTATACTGGTAAACAGCCAGCACAATGAAGAAAAGGGCGACAATGATCAGGCAACCCGTTGCGGTTTTCTTTTCTGTCTTATCTTTATTCATGTTAGGCTCTCCTCTTTCCAATAGGCTTTGCAGTCAAAGCAAAAGCAGTTTCCATATTCGTCTATTGTCGTATTTCCGCTAAAGCAGTAAGGGCAATGTGGGATGCTGTTAAAATCTTCTTGTGACACTTGTCTTGGTTTCCTCTTTGGGGTATCGCTGTTGTAATCTTCACCGTAATAAATCGCGAACGCAAGGATGATACACAACACGGCAAGTAATGCACTGAGTGTGGAGCCCTCGCCCATTCCAAAGACATTCACGCAGATTGCAATAGTCAACGTTTCCATTGCAATGACGAGCAACACCATTGCTAAGCATCCCGTAAATCCTCGTATTCTCATTTGCTTTACTATCGTGTTTATACTTTTGTAAATGCTTATAATACAAGATGCTACTTTAATAGATTTCTACTCCCGTTCCCTTCTAAAATTTGCATCTGCTGAATCGCTATCTGATTGAGTTTCATAAGCCTCTCGCCTTGTGGTACACCATCATTGATAAGCACGGCATTGATATTTTCCATGTTCGACAGGCATATAAGTTCGTTGATGGTAGCATAGTCGCGGATATTGCCTTTCAAGTCGGGATTCGCCTCTCGCCATTGCTTGGCGGTCATGCCGAACATAGCCACATTTAGCACGTCGGCTTCCTCTGCATAGATAATGCTAGCCTGTACAGAAGTTATCTCTTCTGGTATTAAATGGCTCTTGATGGCATCAGTATGGATGCGGTAATTGATTTTGGATAGTTCTCTCTTGGCAGTCCAACCTAATAGTTTCTGCTCTTCCTCTTTTAACCGTTGGAATTCCTCTATAAGATAGAGTTTGAAGGTCACACTAATTGCAGTTCCAAACTCAAAGGCAATATCTTTGAACGCATACGTTCCTCCATATCGCCCCTTTTTTACAATGATACCAATGGCATTTGTCTTTTCTATCCACTCGCTGGCACTGATGGCAAATGTGGGCAGACCTGCTTGCATCCTAAAGTGGTCAAATTCGACCACATTAAAATTCGGGTTGTGTATCATCTCCCATGTACCCAGGAACTCGATGGTATAACGGTTCCGCAGCCAGTTCTTAATGATGTCTGCTGCACGGCTCTCACTTTGCTTGCCATTAGCCATATCGGTGAGCGATATGTATTCTTTGTCGTTATAAGACAAGACTGTTATTTCAGTATTTTGGACGGTAATCTTTGCCATTGGGTCGTTCTATTATATATTATGCGTGCTAAGGTAGCGCAAAATCACGAGACAAAAGAACAAAAGGAGAAAAAACCTCAAAAGTTTTGTAATCTCCCTCAAATCCGCACCTAAGTCCTTCAACGTCCTTCTTGCGCGTACACGTTCTCTCGTTGCTGAATTTGCAGATAATGTGGAGTCAAATTGCTCCATGATTGAAAATAATCCCCCCAAAAGGAGTGAGTCTCTCAGATTTAATTTGTATCTTCGCCATGTCTATCGTCGGATTCTCTTGTTTTTTTTGCAACCCTAAGATAAGTGAAAATTCTGACATGGCAAAATCCTGAGCAACTTTTTGCTGCTCAGGTACTTAAAAAGTTTAATTTATAGTGTTGCGGAATTAAGGATAGAATAAGTGCAAAAAAATATAAAGATACCTATAAGCCATTCTTAGATTTAGGACTAAATGAACAATATGAAGTGCTTAAAATGTACCATACGCATCCAAGAAATACTTTTCTTTCACCTGACGACCCATTTCAAAATGTTATTCAAACATATGCAATTGGGTGGGATGGCATAAGAAGAGGAGCACCGTTTGAAAAGAATAATATTAGTAGCCATCTTTATTTATTTAGCCTTCCCATCGTTTTCAAAAGTCCTAAATGAAATAATACGTCCTTGTGACTCTATAGATTATACTTTAATAAGAAAACCACAGTTCTGTTTGGAGTTTCCACCAGAGGAGAAGTGGGAAGAATATAATAAAAGGAAGAAAAAGTTTACAAGTTTGCTGGCTCACTTCATAATAGAGAAACTTGTTGATGAACTTGTTTATGTGTCTGATACTGTGACAATTGGTTTTGTTGTGAACAGTAGGGGGCTTGTGGACACCACGTACCAAGTTAAACCCACATATGTTCCTTTTGAGAATATTCTTCATTTTATCAAAGAATATGACTTCAAGAATCAGCTTGTGGAATTCTATTCTAAATCTTTAGATCGTTATTCTTTTCTTGTTCGACTTGATATATGGATAGACAGAGAACATAGTCAACTTATCATTGATTTTGAACGCATTCGAAAATGGAAAGAAAATAATCAATTAAAATAATTTTGCTTATTCCTTAATCTCGCAACTCCTTCTACAATTCAGAATGTAATTAAATCTTGGTTAATGATTGGGAGATTGATAATCCTCAAATCCGCAACTAAGCCCTTGAACGTCCTTATTGCGTTTACACGTCCTCTCATTACTGAATTTTAAGATAATTTGAACTTGAAGCACCCACCTCTGCCTACAATATCCCCTTACCCCACAATCAGCGCTGAAGCGATTGATAACGAGCCCATTCTGTTCAAATCTCTCAAAGAACGATTGGTCAACTTTTCCGTTGTTATTCCATATTTCTGAGACAAAAGAACACAGCGGTTGCTCACTGCTCTTGCATTGAAGCACGAAATTCCAACAACGCACGACCGCCAGAACACTGAAGCTGTACTATTGGCAACACACCGAATGGAACGAAAATAAATGCTGAATTTTCTTTACAAAGTGTCTCTCAAAACTCGCAAGAAAATCACCAACTTCAAAGTGGGTCGCAAATACGCGAAAAATGAGCATAGTTCATAATTGCTTGATATTAATTATGTTACGCTTACGCTCCTGTTTTTTATTCTTAATTTTACCCTTTCTTGGCGACTAACCCATTGAGATAAGCCTGCTATTTGCATGCTTTAAGGCTGCTGAAGCATGTGAATAACACCTCTAATATATGTTTCCAAGACCGTTAAATCGATGTTTCAACTTAAAAAGGCATTTATTTTGCTCAAATCAGCCCATTTTTGTAGCACATTTGCCTATTAAAATTTTCTATTTTGAAGATTTTCAATGGTCGATTTTTGGTAAAATTTCAAGACAAAAGCAACGAATGTCTTTGCCAAGAAGGAGCCACCTTTTATAAATGAAAGTGCCATGAGCGGTGAGCTTATTTTTTTCCCTAAATTGACCCAACAAAGCAAATAAATGCGTATATTTGTAGAAATATTTTAGAAGGTAAGGCTATAAAAAATAAATTACAATGAAATTAAAAGGACGCAGAGAAAGCAATAATGTGGAAGACCGAAGAGGGATGAGTACAAGAACCAAGGCTGGTATTGGAGGTATCGGAGGTATTGTGTTAATCGCTTTATTCACTCTTATGCAGGGTGGTGGCATTGGTGACATTGTGGGAAATGTGATTCAACAAGGTGGACTCAATACCCTTCGCGAAGAAGTTGCTCCACAACAGAGAGAATTTACTGCTGAGGAGGAAGAGCTGGCAAAGTTTTCAAGACAAATCTTGGCAAGTACTGAGGATGTTTGGAGTAAAGTGTTTCAGGAAATGGGACGTACCTATACCCCACCGACATTGGTGCTTTTCACCGACAGAGTGAATAGTGCGTGCGGTTCCGCCTCTTCTGCTGCCGGTCCATTTTATTGCTCGGGCGACCAAAAGTTATACATCGACCTATCTTTCTTTACCACTATGAAACGGCAACTCGGTGCCAGTGGAGATTTTGCCTATGCTTATGTCATTGCGCATGAGGTTGGACACCATGTAGAATATTTGTTGGGGACGCTTGGCAAGGCACATCAACAAATGAGTCGCTCGAATAAGGTTGACGCCAATCGCATCAGTGTACGACTGGAACTGTTGGCAGATTACTATGCTGGTGTGTGGGCGCATCACGATGATGCCGAATATAATTCGTTAGAAGATGGGGATATTGAAGAGGCGATCAATTGTGCCGAGAAAATTGGAGACAACTACCTGCAAAAGAAAGCACAAGGATATGTCCAACCAGAATCGTTCACGCATGGCACAAGTGCTCAACGGATGAAGTGGCTAAAATTGGGGTTAGAAAAGGGAGATATGAACATCAGCACGTTCAATGTGCCAGAAAGCGAATTATAAATAAAAGCTTAAAAAGAAGTACACCTTATATATATATCCCTTGAAGCATTGCGTTAGCATGGTAAATTCACAGTTCTAAGACTGTTGACACAAAGAAATAGCACCATATATCCACAAAAACAACACCATCAAGCAGCGAACTTGCACAAAAAAATCGTTGATATAACGCTAAAATGAGTAGAGACAAACAAAGGAAACAAATATTTAACATATTTTTACTCGCTACAACTATTTGGTAGATAGCATGTTACAAAAAAGTTACAGTTAAAAAGAAAAAAAATCACAAAAAACTGTATTGCGTATCAAAAAAAGTCTTACCTTTGCAATGTTTTAATAAACAAATGATTGTTTTACAGATTAAAAAAGCAAAGAAATGAAGAAATTAGTTTTAATGTTCGTAGCTGTAGCAGCTATCTCATTCGCATCTTGTGGTAACAAAACAAGTCAAACAGAAGCTGCTGTTGACTCTTTGGAAGCAACAGCTGACTCTGTAGTAGACTCTGCTATGGTAGCAGCTGACTCTGCTGCTGCAGCAACTGTTGACTCAGTTACAGGTGCTGTTGATTCAGTAGCTAACGCTCAGTAATCAATACGAACAAAAATTGAGAGAACAACCATTACTCTTTCGGGAGTAATGGTTTTTTTGTGTCCTTACATGAACAGTCAAGATGTTAAGCAAGACTTGTCTACCAAAGGACAGCCTAATAATATTCAGTAGAGTTCAACAAATGAGAGGATGTAGATAATGGACAACAACACGGTGTCATCCATTCAGTCTACATCCTCTCATCACATCATTATCGAATGTTCGCTTCGAACAATTCGATGTTTACGCAGCGCATTTATTTATATTCGTCCCAAGCTTTGATGTCAATATCATCCAAGCTGAGTGTGCAAAAGGCTGAAATAAAAGCACTTGCCAATCGGCTATTGGTAATCAAAGGAACATTTAAGTCGATAGCAGCTCGACGAATTTTATAACCATTGGTCAACTCACGAGGTGACAAGTCCTTGGGGATATTCACCACCATGTCGATTTTTTTCTCATGAAGTAGCGAAAGTGCTTGTGGCTCCTTTCCCTCTTCGCTGGGCCAATACACTGTGGTGTTTGCAATACCGTTATCCCTTAAATACTGACTTGTGCCACCTGTGGCATACAACTCATAGCCATGAGCCTTCAACTTCTTAGCTGCATCCAGCATTTCTGCTTTCTGCTTGGCGCCTCCTGTCGACAACAATACGGAATGTTGAGGGATGCGATGTCCCACACTCAACATACTTTTCAGCAGTGCTTGATTGGTATCATCGCCCAAACAGCCCACCTCACCAGTAGAAGACATATCGACACCCAAGACAGGGTCCGCCTTTTGCAAGCGATTAAATGAGAATTGAGAAGCCTTGATACCTACATAATCTAAATCAAACAGATTCTTTTGAGGTTTTTCCACATTAGCTCCCAACATGATTTTTGTTGCCAAATCGATTAGATTGAGCTTCAACACCTTGCTGACAAATGGGAAAGAGCGCGATGCTCGCAAGTTACATTCAATGACTAAGATGTCATTCTCACGAGCCATGAACTGAATATTGAAAGGTCCGTTGATATGCAGAGCTTTCGCAATTTGCCGACTGATTCGTTTAATCCTCCTCACCGTTTCTACATATAGCTTTTGAGGTGGGAACTGAATGGTTGCATCTCCTGAATGAACACCTGCAAACTCAATGTGTTCGGATATGGCATAAGCCATAATCTCCCCATTCATCGCAACAGCATCCATTTCTATTTCTTTGGCATACTCTATAAATTTAGACACCACAACGGGGTGGTCTTCACTGACATTCGCTGCCAACTTGAGAAATCTCTCTAACTCTTCCTTATTAGAACATACGTTCATGGCAGCCCCAGAAAGGACATAAGACGGACGAACCAAGACGGGGAAGCCTACCCTTTCGACAAACTCATTGATATCATCCATCGAAGTGAGGGCTCTCCACTCGGGTTGATTGATGCCAAGCTCATTCAACAAAGACGAGAATTTAGCCCTATCTTCTGCGTTGTCAATATCTCTTGCCGCTGTTCCGAGAATAGGAACATGCTGCTCGTCAAGCCTCATGGCGAGGTTGTTAGGTATCTGTCCACCCGTTGATACGATGACTCCGTGCGGCATTTCTAAGTCGATGATGTCCATTACTCGTTCAAAAGTCAGTTCATCAAAGTACAGGCGGTCGCACATATCGTAATCAGTAGAAACCGTTTCTGGGTTATAATTGATCATCACAGAGCGGTATCCCTCACGACGTATGGTGTGCAAAGCCTGAACACCACACCAGTCAAACTCCACCGAACTACCGATGCGATAAGCCCCCGAACCAAGGACAACGATGGAACGTTTGTCTTGTTCATAGCTTATATCATGGCTCACACCAGAATAGGTCATATAGAGATAGTTTGTTTGAGCTGGATATTCGGCAGCCAACGTGTCTATCTGTTTCACAACGGGCAATATGCCATACTGCTTACGAAGATTTCTCACCACCAACATGGCTTGGTGCATGTTTGCCATTTCATCCTCCAAACCAACGGCACGTGCGATTTGGAAATCGGTGAAACCGTACACTTTTGCATTACGCAACAAGGTCTTATCCAGCACGTTGATACTGGTACAACTCTTCAACGCTTCATCTATATCGATGATATGCTTCAGTTTTTGGAGGAACCACTTATCAATTTTCGTCAATTCGTGAATCTGATCCACCGTATATCCTTTGTGCATGGCTTTGGAAATAATGAAGACACGCTTATCGGTAGGTTCACGCAAGGCAACATCAATATTCTCTATTTCTAATTCTTTGTTTTCCACAAAGCCGTGCATGCCCTGCCCTATCATACGAAGACCTTTCTGTATCGCTTCCTCAAAGTTACGGCCAATTGCCATCACTTCACCAACCGACTTCATCGAAGACCCCAACTCCTTGTCTACCCCACGGAACTTAGACAAATCCCAACGTGGAATTTTACATACTACATAGTCGAGAGCAGGCTCGAAGAACGCACTGGTTGTTTTAGTGACTGAATTTTTAAGGTCGAAAAGTCCATAGCCCATGCCCAGTTTAGCAGCGACAAAAGCCAAAGGATAGCCAGTGGCTTTGCTTGCCAAGGCTGAACTTCTGCTGAGACGTGCATTCACTTCAATGACCCTGTAATCTTCACTTTCTGGGTCGAAAGCATATTGTACATTACATTCGCCAATAATACCAATGTGTCGAATAATCTTGATTGACAAAGCACGGAGCTTGTGATACTCACTATTGGTCAACGTTTGAGAAGGAGCAATCACGATAGATTCACCTGTATGGATGCCTAATGGGTCGAAATTTTCCATGTTACAAACCGTGATACAGTTGTCATAACGGTCGCGAACCACTTCATATTCTATCTCCTTCCAACCCTTTAAACTCTTCTCTACCAATACCTGCGGAGAGAAAGCAAAAGCTTTTTCCGCAAGTTTGTTCAGTTCTTCTTCGTTATCACAGAACCCACTACCTAATCCACCTAATGCGTATGCGGCTCTAATAATGACAGGATAACCTAATGTCTTCGCTGCATGCCGTGCCTGTTCGATGTTTTCACATGCCTCACTCTTAATGGTTTTTACATCAATTTCATTGAGTTTCTCAACAAACAACTCACGATCTTCGGTGTCAATAATCGCTTGTACAGGAGTTCCGAGAACACGAACATGGTGCTTTTCTAAGATTCCTTTCTTATAAAGTTCTACTCCACAGTTCAATGCAGTCTGTCCACCAAAAGACAACAAGATGCCATCAGGCTGCTCTTTTTCGATGACACGCTCCACAAAATAGGGTTGAACAGGCAAGAAATAAATTTTATCGGCAACCCCTTCTGAGGTTTGTACCGTGGCAATATTAGGATTAATGAGTACCGTTTGGATGCCCTCTTCACGAAGAGCCTTTAATGCTTGCGAACCAGAATAATCAAACTCGCCGGCTTCGCCAATCTTCAAAGCGCCAGAACCCAGTAATAGTACCTTTTTTATATTTTCGTCTTTCATGTCTCTTACTTTAATGTTTCTATAAACTTATCAAACATAAACTCCGTATCCACGGGTCCCGAACATGCCTCAGGATGGAACTGTGATGAGAACCAAGGATTGGTTTTGTGGCGAATCCCCTCGTTACTTCCATCATTCATGTTCACAAATAATTCTTCCCAATCACTGCCTAAGGTCTTTCCATTCACGGCATATCCATGATTTTGACTGGTAATGTAGCAATGATTCGTACCCACCAATCTCACGGGTTGATTGTGCGAACGATGTCCATACTTTAACTTATATATACTGGCTCCACTGGCTTTTGCCAACAGTTGGTTTCCCATGCAGATACCACAGATTGGTTTTGTGGACTTGCTCATTTGTTTTTTGAGAACTTCCACAGCCTCATTGCACATATTAGGGTCGCCAGGACCGTTCCCTAAGAATAATCCATCGAAGTCCATGTCTGTATAATCATAGTTCCAAGGAACTCGGATAACTTCTACCCCTCGTTCCAACAAACACCTGATAATATTCGCTTTTACACCACAATCAACTAAGACAACTTTTTTACCTGCCCCCTCATTGTAGTGAATAATCTCTTTACAACTAACTTTATCGACAAAGTTCACGCCTTCATAGTTTGCTTCAGGAATGTTGTCTGGTTCATCATCAAACAATATCTTCCCCATCATAACGCCATGTTCTCGCAATACTTTGGTTAATTGGCGAGTATCTATCCCTGTGATACCGGGTACTTTCTCCCGCTTTAACCAGTCAGCCAAGCTCTCAACGGCATTCCAATGGCTATAAAACTGACTGTAATCAGACACGATAAGACCTGAGACATGGATTCTCTCACTTTCCATGAATGTAGGAACCTTATTTTCCTGAATAGAAAAAGGTGGCACACCATAGTTTCCAATCAATGGAAATGTGAGTGTCAAAAGCTGTCCTTCATACGAGGGATCGGTCAAGCTTTCTGGATAACCCATCATTGCTGTATTAAAAACAACCTCTCCGGCAACTGGTGCATCATATCCGAAGGACTTCCCGTGAAAACGAGTTCCATCAGATAATACAAGCGTTACATTCTTCATTATATTGAGCATTTTATCATTATGGTAGCTATATGCGATACTTCAGCAAACAACAAGTCAACTTCATTTGCTTTTGTTTTCTTTATTTCTGCTGATAATTCCTTTCGTAGTAATTAATGAAAGCCTGATTACAAAGTTTCATTCCATTAGGTGTTGGATATTTACCAGTGAAGTACCAATCCCCTCGATGGTTTGGAATGGCTGTGTGCAATCCGTCAATCGATTGAAACACCAACTCGATAGGAGTGGTAACTCCCTTTGGACGAAGCATCTCTACTATCTTTTTATTGATTTCCTCGACTGAAAAAGTGTCATAAACATCCCGGACACAGTTACGTATTTCTTCAACAGGCTTCTGCATTTCTCCTAAACAGGCACGATAAATCTCGGTGATTTCCTCTTCCCTTCCTTCGTCTTTCAGCAACTGAATAGCAGCTCGGAAAACACAAAATTCATCCAGACTGGACATATCTATGCCATAATAATCAGGATAACGAATTTGTGGAGCGCTGGAGACAATGACTATCTTTTTAGGGTGTAAGCGGTCTAATATTCGAAGAATACTTTCCTTTAAGGTGGTGCCTCGCACAATACTGTCATCAATAATTACCAAATTATCTTGATAAGGAACCAAGCTCTCGTACGTAATATCGTACACGTGAGAGGCAAGATCGTTTCTTGAGTTACCCTCCGTAATAAACGTTCGCAATTTGATATCTTTCCAAGCTACTTTCTCCATTCGCACTGATTCGGATAAGATATCTTCTAATTCTGCTTGGGTAGGGATATGACCTAAATTCTGTATTTTCTTTATTTTATCTTGGTGAACGTATTCCTTAAAGCCTTGAAGCAAGCCATAGAAAGCTACTTCGGCAGTATTTGGAATAAAAGAAAACACAGTGTGCTTAATATCGTTGTCGATAGCTCGAAGAACCGCTGGCGTCAACTGTTCGCCTAACTTTTTACGCTCCTTATAGATGTCGCGGTCAGAACCACGACTGAAGTATATTCGTTCAAAAGAACAGGGCGAATTTCCACACTGATCAAGAATCTTTTCGATAGAGCAATCACCGTTTCTCTTCACTAACAAGGCCTGTCCCGGCTGCAACTCTTGTATATCATCACAGCTCAAATCGAAAGTTGTCTGCAATACAGGGCGTTCGCTTGCCAATACAACGACCTCTTCATTCTTGTAATAAAAAGCGGGTCTAATGCCCCAAGGGTCACGCATGGAGAACATTTCGCCAGAGCCTGTAATGCCACAAACCACATATCCTCCGTCAAAATTTGCCATAGTTGTTTTCAACACATTACTCATCTTCACATTATTTTCAATGTAATGCGTTATATCCATGTTTTCAAGTCCTTGCGCTTTCGCATTGGCATAATTACGTTCCACCTCTCTGTCCAATCGATGGCCCATGTACTCCAACATCAGATAGCTGTCACTATAGATACGTGGACACTGTCCTTGCTGCTTTAGTTTCTCGAAAATGACATCTATATTGGTCATATTGAAGTTGCCGCATAGACATAGATTCTTGGCACGCCAATTATTGCGACGCATGAAAGGATGAACATAAGACAATCCTTTTTTGCCTGTTGTCGAATAACGGAGGTGCCCCATATACAATTCACCGGCGAAAGCGAGCTCTTTCTTGATGTAATCCATGTCTGATAATTGCGCTGCAGAAGCATCCTTAAACTGCTTTCTAACATGTCCAAAAATCTCGGTAATCGCATTTTTCCCTTCTGCTCGCTCTCTAAACATGTGTTCATAGCCAGGCTCTGAACCCAATTTAATACATGCCATGCCTGCACCCTCTTGTCCTCGATTGTGCTGTTTCTCCATCATGAGATACAATTTGTTGAGCGCATATTGCCATGTACCATATTTCTTTTGATAATATTCTAAAGGTTTGAGCAATCGAATCATTGCAACACCACACTCATGCTTTAAAGGTTCCATCTATCGTTCGTCGTTTATTTTCTATAAGTTCGTATTTTCACCTCTTTCAACGAAGTTGGGTAATATATATAAAGTAAAAAAATGAAGAATACCAAAATTATATTCTGCTATTCTTCATTCTTATATTTCAACATTTTTCTCGTTTCACCAATTATCTTAATACATTGAACAGGAGTGATGCTACTGAAGTAACTATGCCCACAAAGGAGAACCATAAAGTGGTTGAAGGACCGATACCTGAGTTTTTGGCTTTCACATTGTTGGGTTCAACGTATAGAATATCGTTTTGTTGTAAATAATAATAAGGAGAGTTAATCAAGTTAGCATCATTCAAATTCAGTCTGACCATGCTTTTTTGTCCTGTCTCATCCTCACGTATCAACATAATGTTATCGCGCTTACCGTAAACGGTTAAATCTCCTGCTTGCGCCAATGCTTCGATGACACTCATCTTTTCTGTAGACACAGGGATAACTCCTGGTCTGTTTACCTCACCCGTTACAGTCACTCGGTAGCTCGACATTCTTACCGTAACGATAGGATTCTCCGTTGCTGCCATATAAGGTAACAACTTTTTATGCACCAAGTCCTGACATTGAGTCTTCGTCAATCCCTGCACATGAAGTCTGCCTATAACAGGAAAATTGATGTTGCCGTCATTGTCTACCAAATATCCTTGCAGATTTCCTGCACCAGAAGACAACTGTCCTTGTCCTCCTACCGAAGAACCAACCGATAGATTAAAGGGTGCCGCAGCAGCCGGATCGGTAGTACTTACCGTAATGGTAAGCATGTCTTTTGGCATAATTTTGGCATCATAAAGGCCTTTTGACCCTGCTAAACTAATTTCATCGATATTTTGGAAATAGGGAACTTTCTTACCACTGGCACAACTTCCCAAAAGTAGAATTACACAAAGTGTAATCACCGAGACCAAGAAATTCTTCATACGGTTTGATTATATGTTTGTAAACAACGGCAAAAATAGCTCTATTTTTTGAATTTGACAAATAATTTAAGTAATAATTGCTATTAAAATATACATACTTCAGAATTTCAACGAAGCTATCCTTTCTCTACAAAAAATTCAGTCAGTTCATTCATTCCAAAGTAACACAAAATTGGTGGAAAGTGTATATTTTAACAAAAAAAATGTCACGAATCGAAAAAATATATTAGTTTTGCAAACTGTAAATTTTAATATCTAACGATTTCAATCTATGAAAAGAGGTTTTATCACAACCCTGATTGTAGCGACTGCTATCTCGTCAGGTGCTCAGACCAAAATGCCAACATGGCTCAACAATGTTAAACTTTCTGGATATGGTATGACTCAATACCAATACCGGTCACAAGAAAATGCGGAATCCAATTCCTTTAATATCCGAATGGTACGCTTATCTTTAGACGGAAGAATTAAGAATGACTTTTATTGGAAGACACAACTCCAGTTCAATGGCAATACCAATTCCTTAGGAAGCAGTCCTCGCATTGTTGACGCATTTGCCGAGTGGCAGAAATACGATTGCTTTCGAGTAAAAATCGGACAGTTCAAGCGTCCTATCAGCTTTGAGAACCCAATGCACCCTATGGCTCAAGGTTTTATGAGCTATGCCCAAAGCATCTTAAAACTAACAGGATTTAACGACAGGGCTGGCGGACATGCCTCTAATGGACGAGACATAGGATTGCAAGTTCAAGGCGACTTCTTGCGCAATAGTCATGGACGCAACCTCTTACATTATCAAATAGGTGTATTCAACGGACAGGGCATCAATATGAAAGATGTCGACCAGAAGAAAGATATCATTGGCGGTATGTGGGTAATGCCTGTTGCTGGACTGAGAATAGGAGCCTTTGGTTGGACGGGAACGTATGCAAGAAAAGGAACATGGAACGAAGTTGATGAGCATCAGCAACCCATCATGACGGTTGACGATAAAGGTAACCCTGTGCATAAGACACAATCTGGCATACGTTCTTTGCGTCAAAATCGTTACGCCTTTTCGGCAGAATACCTTGTTAACGATTGGACATTTAGGACAGAATATTTGCATTCTACCGGTTGGAGCTTTACAAAGACAGAGCAGTCGGCTGCCACGGCTACCGATGCCAACATCAATTACAAGGCTGGCGACCAAGCTGACGGTGCTTACGCATTGGTGATAGCCCCCATAGTGAAATCAAAGCTTCACGCCAAAGCACGCTATGACATGTATCGTCCTACAGGAGAATGGAACCAATCTAAAACCCAATATGAAGTAGGAATGAACTACTGGTGTACCAAAAATCTACTCATTAGCGCAGAATATGCCCTCGTCAACGATCGTTCTCTGAAAGAGGATAGCCACAACTATTCTGTCGTTGACATACAGGTAGACTTTAGATTCTAAGCATAAACGCACCACTATCTACAATGTTCATAGTTCGCACGAACTATGAACATTTGTTTTTTAGCAACGTTTCATCTGTTTTCATGACCACATACGCTGGACAATGTACCGTCATTGAACCACTACCAGTTGGTTTGCCTGTTCAACAACTCATGAGCAACACCAAGACAAAAAGCCATTCGTATTTCTGAATTTTCTTTACAACAAGGGTCTCATAATTCGCATATTTTCAAACAACCTTGTATTAGCTCGCAAATACGAGAGTTATGCGAAAGTTTTGTAACTTTTTGTCAATCAACGAACTACGAAAAATGTGCGATAATTCAAGGACGAAAAACGCCCTTTTTTCGTGTTAAAGCATTACTTTAAGGCCGTTAGATACATACTCTAATCCCCTTACTGCATGTTCATAACACCTCAAAGTCATGTTTTCAGCAGCCTAAACACATTGCTTTTGTCAAAAAACGACGATAAACGAGACAAAATATCTAAAAAAAATTGATTATCTACCTATCTTTTTTCTCTATTTCAGACTTTTTAAACAGCTCGTTTTTTGTCATTTTTTCGGACAAAATGTACCTCGTTTTCTTACCAAGTCTTCAGCGTTAATGATAACGAAACACCCCGAAATACCCCCAGCTTTGCTCCATTTTGTGAACGTCGTTTTAAGTATTTTGGTTTGCATTTTACTTTATAAAACATTGCAGAAACTCTCGCCTAAACTCTGCAAAGTGCTTGGCTCACGTGCATAGTGGAATTGGCTCACGTGCATAGTGGAATTGGTTCACGTGTAGAGTGGAAAAAGAAATATGTAATACAGCGAAACTTATAAACCAACGTTTATTTCACGATTGTTGAAATTTTGGGGCAAAAAACCTCCTCCAAATAGCCTTTCTTATGCTATCAATGGGGTACGTGATGAGGCATATAGCAAGCACTAACCCCACAATATAAGCAATGAAGGTAATACCTGATGAAGCGAAAAAAATACGTTTTACCGTTGGGAAAAAGTAATATTGGTACATCAAATTATTAGCGTGGAGCAAGTAGACAGCAAAAGACAAGCCCCCAAGTATATTGATAAACTTGCTTTGCACGCTAACTTTTACAAATGTAAGCAAGAATAAAACGCTAAGTGCAATAGAAAATGGAGATGCAAAACTTATGAGTTGACAAGCTTTGTCCAATTGCTTGTTAAGTATAAACATGGTTACTCCGCCTGCAACTAATGCTACCAATGCGCCTAAAATAATAAGTGTATGCATTGTTGTCAGCTTGTTATAACATTCTGGATAAAGCCGTAAATAGCGTGCCAATAGATAGATGCCAATAAAAGAAAGCGGCGAAGCACCACTGTCATAGAATGGTAGTTGAACTATCCAACCATAATAAAAACTAAGTAGATAAAAGCCTATCAGCGTATTGCGAAATGTTTTGCGGTCAACATTCTCAACAAAGACATTAAGAACAGGCGAAAGAAACATTAACACAAGATAAGCTGCTACAAACCAATAACCATCTAAAGCTACTAAATGAGCTGTGTAGCGAAAAGAAAAAATTACGGTAGGAATGCAAGCGAGCGCTACCCCGTATGTTAAAATGAGATAGAAAAACACTTGAAACCAAAGGCTTGCTAATTTCTTGAACGAAAAAAGGATACCATACCAACCTGATATAAGAACAAAGATGTTGACACAACAGCAAGTGAAAGTTTTTACCAATGCATAGCTATATATCTGCCAGTCTGAGAACAACGTTACATCAGTATCCTCTGAAGCAAAAGACAAAAAGTCGCAATGGTAAACCACCACCATAAGGGCAGCAATAAATCGCAATAACTCAAGGTTAGAATCGCGCATTAGCAGTTTGTCCTTTGTGGCCTGCATTATGCTTTCCTTTTTGCCAAACGATTTATAGAGATGTTTTATTTCAATCATACCTTAATTCCGCAACACTATTATAAATTAAACTTTTTAATTACCTGAGCAACAAAAAGTTGCTCAGGGTTTTGCTATGTCAGAATTTTCACTTACCTTAGTGTTGCAAAAAAACAAGAGAATCCGACGATAGATATGGCGAAGATACAAATTAAATCTGAGAGACTCACTCCTTTTGGGGGATTATTTTCAGGTCATGGAGCAATTTGACCTCGATATCATCAGGTTTTGTTTGAGGAAGCTTGAGAAATTATTACAGTTCGAGATCAGCTTTTTCATTTCACTTTAACGTCTTTATTCAAAGGTCTGAAAGTATGATTGTTACATCATTTCAAACATTAGCTTTCAATACTTGTATCCTTGCGGATGAAGAAAGAAGTATAATCCCTAATCGTATATCATCCTACCATTTGAGACTGCTAAACATTCCCCAACGAAACAGCGGGTGTGATAACGATTGTTAAATGTTATTTTTATAATTAGGTGTTATGATATTTTTCGTACTTTTGCAATAATTATTAGAAGATTGTATGTTTATGAAAGAAAGCATGACGGAGAAAGCGAAACGACAGAATATTTTTTTTGAAACTTATCACACATTACACCATACCTTTCCTTTTGACAAGCTACGTTTTGAGGATTACGAAGAAGCTTTCATGGAAGGAATACGACGGGACAATGAAATCATAGAAAAGACGATTAACGACCCCGAAGAACCTACCTTTGAAAACACTATCGCACGTGTAGACGTATCAAAGGGCGAGGAATATTATGACTTATTAGACAAAGTTTCAACGGTTTTCTCGTGTATGCTCTCCGCTGAGACCAACGACCAATTGGATGAACTGGCACAGAAGCTCAGTCCTATACTGACAAAGCACGCCAACGATGTACAGCTAAACAAACGCTTGTTTGAACGTGTCCAACAGGTGTATCATCATCATCGTGAATTGACGCCCGAAGAACAAATGCTGCTCGAGAAGACATACGACAGCTTTGTACGCAGCGGTGCACTCCTCAACGATGAAGAGAAAGCACAACTAAGGAAGCTAACGGAGGAAGCGAGCATGCTAACACTGCAATTCTCGCAAAACTTACTCAAGGAAAACAAGTCCTATACACTGCATATCACCGACGAAAGACAGTTGGACGGCTTACCCGACACGGCACGTGACGCCGCTGCCCACACCGCCAAAGAGCGCAACTTGCAAGGTTGGGTGTTTACGTTGGATGCGCCCAGTTATTCGCCTTTCATGACCTACTCTACTCAGCGTGATTTGCGACACCAAATGTACATGGCACGCAACACGGTAGGTACGCACGATAACCCGGAGAACAATCTAAAGATTTGCCAGCAACTGGTAAACTTGAGACGAGAGATTGCGCAGCTCTTGGGCTACGACACCTATGCCGACTATATCTTGAAGCACAGAATGGCGTCTGATACTGACCGTGTGTACCAACTTCTTAACGACTTGATAGATGCCTATAAGCCTACGGCGATGCAAGAAAAGAAGTCTTTAGAAGAGTTGGCAAGACGATTAGAAGGAAGCGAATTTGAGATGCAGCCGTGGGACACCGCATACTATTCGCACAAATTGCAAATGGAGCGATACAACTTAGATGCAGAGATGCTGCGCCCTTACTTTCAATTAGAGAACGTGATTAAGGGTGTATTTGGATTGGCGACCCGACTCTATGGCATCACGTTCAAGGAGAACAAAGACATCAAGGTATATCATCCTGATGTAAAAGCTTTCGAAGTATTCGATCGTGACGGTTCGTACTTAGCAGTGCTTTATGCGGATTTCTTTCCACGGAAAGGCAAACAGAGCGGTGCATGGATGACGGAGTTTCAGGGTCAGTGGATTGACCGCAAAGGGAAGAACGTGCGGCCACATGCTTCGATTGTCATGAACCTTACCAAGCCTACCGCTACGAAACCTGCCCTACTCACCTTGGGTGAAGTAGAGACATTCTTGCACGAGTTCGGTCATGCACTGCATGGCATGTTTGCCAACACACGCTTTGAAAGTTTGTCTGGCACCAATGTGTGGTGGGACTTCGTAGAACTTCCCTCGCAATTCATGGAAAATTATGCGGTAGAACCCGAGTTTTTACAGACCTTTGCTTTCCATTACGAGACAGGCGAAGTGATACCTCACGAGCTCATTGAACGAATACGAAAGAGTCGCAACTTCATGGTAGGCATGGCATGCTTGCGGCAAGTGAGCTTTGGGCTGTTGGATATGGCTTATTACACGCAGCGTAAAGACTTCCACGAGGATATCATCCCCTTTGAAAAGGAAGCTTGGAAGAAGGCGATACTTGGCAAGCAGTTACCAAACACCTGCATGACAACCCAATTCTCGCATATCATGGCAGGCGGTTATGCGGCTGGATATTACAGTTATAAATGGGCAGAAGTACTGGAAGCTGACGCTTTCAGCGTGTTCAAGAAAAACGGCATCTTTGACCACAAGACGGCAGAAAGTTTCCGTCAAAACATCCTTTCAAAAGGAGGCACGGAACATCCGATGACACTTTACAAGCGATTTAGAGGACAAGAGCCGACCATTGATGCACTCTTAGAGCGCAACGGTATCAAAAAATAAATCGAACAACAAAACAATCTTTGCAAGAATCGTCATAGAGATACGACTCTTGCGACAGGCGATATAAAATCCGATGATAACAAAAGACAAGCAACACCAATTAGATCAACGCTATTTACGCATGGCACGTATTTGGGCAGAGAACTCTTACTGTCAGAGACGACAAGTGGGCGCATTGGTAGTAAAGGACCAACGCATTATCAGCGACGGATATAACGGCACCCCCAGCGGTTTCGAAAATCAATGTGAAGACGAACAAGGCGTTACCCATCCCTATGTGCTACACGCTGAAGCCAACGCCATTACCAAGTTGGCACGCAGTTCGAACAACAGCGACGGAGCAACTCTTTATGTCACTGCCTCTCCCTGCATTGAGTGTGCGAAGCTCATTATCCAAGCAGGCATCAAACGAGTTGTCTATGGAGAGAAATACCGTTTAGATGACGGTCTTAACTTACTGAAGAAAGCCAATATTAAAGTTGAGTATTTGGAATAATGATTCAATAACTAAAAAACTCAACAACTCATTAACTCAAGAACTCAACTCAAGAACTCAAGAAGTCAACTCATTAACTCAATAACTTAATAACTCATCAACTCACCAATGAATAATAAGAAGTCAAATCGTTTTATGCCGCTCATGATGGCACTCTGTGTGGTCATTGGAATTATCGTTGGCTCATTCTACTCCAACCATTTTTCTGGCAATCGATTGAGCATCATCAATACGGGGACCAACCGTATTAACAACTTACTGCACATCATCGACGATCAGTATGTAGATAAGGTTAATCTGGATTCCTTGGTAGAGGACGCAATGCCAAAGATATTAACCGAACTCGACCCGCATAGTGTGTACATCAGTGCGAAAGATGTAGAAGCAGCCAATCAAGACTTGCAAGGCTCATTCTCTGGCGTTGGCATTCAGTTTGTGATACGACAAGATACTATCCATGTACAAAATGTCATTCAGAACGGACCTGCAGAACGTGCTGGTATTTTGGCTGGTGATAAGATTGTAATGGTAGACGACCAGACTTTTGTTGGAAAAGCGGTTACCAACCAAGAAGCAATGAAGCGACTCAAGGGACCAAAGAACACAAAAGTAAAGATTGGAGTGCTGCGATATGGACACAGCAAGCCGCAATCGTTTGTCGTAACGCGTGGCGACATCCCTATTAAGAGCGTATCAGCCACTTATATGATTGACGACAAAACGGGCTATATCCGCATAAAAAGCTTTGGAGAAACAACCTATGCAGAGTTGTTGGTGGCATTAGCAAAGCTTGGAGAGTCTGGCTTTCAGAACTTAATCATCGACTTGCGTGATAACACGGGCGGCTATTTACAATCGGCAGTACAAATGGCGAATGAGTTTTTACCTAAAAACAAACTGATTGTGTACACCGAAGGACGCAAATCTCCTCGACAAGATTTTCGTTCGGATGGTCGTGGCAGTTACAAACAAACGCCATTGGTAGTACTGATTAATGAAGGTTCAGCCTCGGCAAGTGAAATATTTGCAGGTGCAATGCAGGACAACGACCGAGCTACAGTCATTGGACGTCGCTCGTTTGGCAAAGGATTAGTTCAAAAACAAATAGAGTTTTCGGATGGAAGTATGGTTCGACTCACAATTGCACGCTATTATACTCCTTCGGGAAGATGTATCCAAAAGCCCTATGTACACGGTGAAACAGATGATTATGCACAAGATTTGATGAGCCGATACGAACACGGAGAGTTCTTCTCACAGGACTCTATCAAACACACGGGTCCTAAATATCATACCAGTAACGGACGTGTAGTTTATGGCGGAGGAGGTATCACGCCAGACATCTTCGTTCCTGAAGACACCACTGGCTTTACTTCGTATTATAAACAAGCCACGATGAGTGGACTCATCTTACAATTCGCATTTACCTACACTGATGATAATCGTCCAAAACTGAACAACTTCAAGGAGATGATGGAATTGGCAGACTATCTTAAAAAACAAAATCTTGTTGACAAGTTTGCCACCTATGCAAACGACAAGGGACTGAAACGGCGCAACCTCATGATACGCAAATCTCATTATTTGCTCGACAGATTTATCAATAGTCGCATCATCTACAATATGCTTGACGAACAAGCTTGGCTGGAGTATGTCAATGAAGATGACGCAACTATACGTGAGGCATTAAAGACTTTCAGAAACAATGCGGCCTTCCCAAAAGCTCCAGCAAAACGAGTAGCCAAAGCAACATCGCTGCAACGCCAGCCTGAGATAAGACAAATGCCACAAATATATCAAGCATAAACGAAGACACCGAGTTTTCTTGTAAGTAAAACTGGCTAAAAAAATCATGATGGTTATGGATAAACAAACGCTAAGAAAACAAATACGGCAATTGAAACGAACATTCACACCTGAACAACTGCGCGAAATGTCGACACCCATTACAGCAACTTTGCTCGAACATCCTCGCATAAAGGCAGCCAACACCATTTTGCTATATGCATCTTTGCCAGACGAAGTAGACACCCATTGTCTGATGGAACAGCTATTGGCGCAGGGGAAAAACATTCTGCTACCTGTTGTGGTTGGTGATCATGACTTGAAAATATGCCCTTACAAACCATCTTCTCAAGTTGCTCAAGGACCGTTTGGCATCATGGAACCGCAGGCAGATGCCTTTACAGCATTTGATGAAATTGATGTGGCACTCATTCCTGGCATGGCATTCGACAAGCAAGGAAATCGATTGGGACGTGGAAAAGGCTACTACGATCGTTTTTTGAGTACCGTGCCCCACCTATATAAAATAGGTGTATGCTTTCCATTTCAACAGGTAACCGAGGTTCCCGCTGACGAAAATGACATCCGCATGGACGAAGTCATTGTATCTACAAATAATATCTAACCCACAAAAAAGGACTTATTAAAAATAAAATATGAATATTCTAAAAAACAAAAAGCACTTATTAGGATACTCCTTAACAATAGCGTTGCTCATCACTGGAAGTAAAGACAATACCATTTGCGCTGGGAACAAACCATTAACAGCACCACAAGCGGTAACAAATGCGTCTACCAACAAAAATGCAGTTATTTCTCGAGCCGTGCAGATAAATCCAACGACGGTAGAAGTATATGACACCGACGGGAAGCACATCACCATTGATTTTTACGCTAACAACATCTTTCGTCTTTTTAGAGACGATACGAACCCTGTTGTTCGTAACCCACAAGCTACACCACCTGCGGACATATTGGTGAACAATCCACGTCTGCCCCTTACCGATTTTACCTTAAAAGACAAGGGAAACAACATCATTATATCTACACGTAACGTTACACTTACCATTGACAAAAAAGATGGTAAGATGAACGTTACTAATAACCTCAACGGAAAGAATGCACTCGAAGACCTCATGGTGGCAGATATCAACGCACAAGGTACCACTGTTACGATGAAGGCGCATACAGATGAATACTTCTTTGGCGGAGGTGTTCAAAATGGACGCTTCTCACACAGAGGACGAAGTATCGCCATAGAAAACACCAACAATTGGGTTGACGGAGGTGTAGCATCACCGACACCTTTCTATTGGAGTAACAAAGGCTATGGCGTACTATGGCATACCTTCAAACCTGGGCAATACGATTTTGCTGCAGCACAACCTCAACAAGTGAAACTACATCATCAAGAAGCCTACCTCGATATGTTTGTCATGGTAGACGAAACACCTGTGGCACTGCTCAATGACTTCTACCAACTAACGGGACACCCCGTACTGATGCCTAAGTTTGGATTTTACGAGGGACATCTCAACGCATACAACCGCGACTATTGGAAAGAAGACCCCAAGGGAAATATCCTTATGCCCGATGGGAAAACATACAAAGAAAGCCAAAAAGACAACGGAGGCATCAAGGAAAGCCTCAACGGAGAGAAAGGAAATTACCATTTCTCGGCACGCGCTGCCATCGATAGATATGTGAAAAATGATATGCCCTTAGGTTGGTTCTTACCCAACGATGGCTACGGAGCAGGCTACGGACAAACCAACACGCTTGATGGAAATATTGAAAACTTGCGGAAATTTGGCGACTATGCAAAAGCAAATGGCGTACAGATAGGTCTATGGACACAAAGCGACTTGCATCCAAAACCTGGCATTGAGCCTTTGTTGCAACGTGACATCGTAAAAGAAGTGCGAAATGCTGGGGTACGTGTTCTCAAGACTGATGTAGCATGGGTGGGCAACGGCTACTCATTTGGTCTCAATGGTGTGGCTGATGTCGCTCACATCATGCCTTATTACGGAAATAATGCACGCCCTTTCATCATTTCACTTGACGGTTGGGCAGGAACACAACGTTACGCTACGATATGGAGCGGCGACCAAACAGGAGGAGATTGGGAGTACATTCGTTTTCACATTCCTACTTTCATTGGCTCTGGATTGTCAGGACAGCCCAATATTACCTCCGACCTCGATGGTATCTTTGGAGGAAAGAACCCAATTGTGAACATCCGCGAATTCCAATGGAAGACGTTCAATCCTATGGGACTCAATATGGACGGTTGGGGAAGCAATCCTAAATATCCGGATGCACTTGGTGAACCAGCAACAAGCATCAACAGACATTACCTGAAATGGAAAAGCCAACTCATGCCCTACACTTATTCTATAGCTCATCAAGCTATTGATGGTAAGCCAATGATACGTGCTATGTTCTTGGATGACCCGAACCCTTACACGCTCGGCACCAGCACAGAGTACCAATTTATGTATGGTCCTTCATTGCTCGTAGCACCTATTTATAAAGATACGCAAATGGACAAGGAGGGAAATGACATTCGTAACCGAATTTATTTGCCTGAAGGAAAATGGGTAGATTACTTTACAGGCCACACTTACCAAGGAGGATGTATTATCAATAACTTTGAGTCACCCATTTGGAAGCTGCCAGTATTTGTAAAAGCCAACGCTATCATTCCCATGACCAATGCCAACAACAACCCAACTCAAATAAGGAAAGACTTGCGCATTTATGAAATATATGCAACGCCCAACAACGAAAGTCACTTTGAAGAGTACGATGATGATGGCAATACACAGGCATACAAATGCGGTGAATATGTCACCACCGACATTCATGCAGAGACTGACGGCAAACAAAACCTTACCATCACCATGGAACCCACCAAGGGCGCATTCAATGGATACGAACCCAATAAACAAACATGGCTACGTATCAATGTGAGCCAGCAACCAAAGAAGGTAACAGCAAAGGTGAATAACAGAAGCATAAAGCTTAAATGGGTAAACAATCTTCAAGAACTCGATGCCAGCGACAATGCTTGTCTCTACCTAAAAGAACCCAATCTGAACCAGTTCTCCACAGTAGGTAGCCAAATGCAACACGTGCAAATGACTAAGAATCCACAACTGTTGGTAAAGATAGCCAAGACTAATGTAAGCCAAAATAAGATGGTGGTGAAAGTTAAAGGATTTGATTTTAACATCACCTTACCCGCACTGGCTCAACATACTGGTTCCCTAAAGGCTCCTCTCCCACAGATAGCACAAAAGTCTATTGGCGCCTTCTCACTTACACCTACATGGGAAAAAACAGCCAATGCAGACTATTACGAGATTCTGTTCAATGGAATGACTTACTCAACGATTCGTCAAAACCAGTTTACTTTCAACGGATTGCAACCCGAACAAACCTACTCGTTCAAAATTAGAGCTATCAACAAAGACAATCAATCTGAATGGCAGGACTTCATAGGGAAAACAAAAGCCGACCCACTGCAATTTGCCATCAAGGGCATCAAGGCACAAGCAACCTGCGCCAATCAGCCAGGACAAGGCACGGATAAACTGTTTGACTTCGATGAGAAAACCACATGGCACTCCAAGTGGGGAAAGGGCGAAGCCATACCTGCCGATCTTATCATTGACTTAAAGTCTGTGAACACCCTTGACAAATTAGAATACCTGCCACGCGAGGATGCTGGCAATGGTACATTGTTACAAGGCACTATCGCTTACGCCACCAACCGACAGAGTTGGAGCAATCCCACAGCCTTTGAATGGAAACAAGACGGAGAATGTAAAACATTCACATTCAAAGAAAAGCCGCAAGCTCGATACCTTAAACTACAACTCACTAAAGCTGTTGGCAACTTCGCTTCAGGACAAGAAATGTACGTGTTTAAGGTGCCTGGCACAGAAAGTACATTGCAAGGCGACATCAATCGCGACAAGTTCATCGATGAAAACGACCTCACGTCGTACATGAACTACACGGGACTACGAAAGGGTGATAGCGATTTCGACTACATCAAGATTGGCGACATCAACGGCAACGGACTCATTGACGCCTACGACATTTCGTGCGTAGCTACAGAACTGGACGGAGGAGTGCGCAACTCTAACGACAAGGTAGACGGCAAATTGGTGTTAGTTCCCAACAAGAAAAGATTCCAAGCTGGTGATATCATTGAAGTTAAAGTCGTAGGCAAAGGCTTACATTACGTCAACGCTTTGAGCTTTGCCCTACCCTACAACACCAATGAATACGAATACGTAGGTACACAATTACTGAACATGAAAGATATGGTGAACCTTACCTACGACCGTCTGCACACCAATGGACAAAAAGAACTAACGCCAACATTCGTTAATCGTGGCAACAACTTCTTATTGGACGAAGGCGATGTAGAATTGTTTATTATCAAGTTGAAAGCAAAGAGAGCTGGTACATTCAATCTCAAAGCCATTGATGGCATGTTGGTAGACAGAAACTTAGGTTGCGTAACATTCTTATAATGTCAACTTGAGAACTTAAAGACTCGAAAACTGGTGAACTTGTCAACTCGTCAACTCGTGAACTTGTCAACTCGTCAACTAACCTCAGTACACCTTTACATCGCTGATGACAAAAGCCCCCACTGCAGCATTGAGTCTCTTCACCAGCTGCGAGCGCATCATAGAAAGATCCTGCCTTAGTGCAGGATTTTTTATTTTTACAAACAACGTCTGGTTACGAATAAATTTCTCGCCAGTATAAGCATTGACAGTCTGCCCAACAACTTCAGACCACGCATCAATGAGTCGTCGTTGGCGAAGCGGGGTTTCAAGTCCACCCTCACGCAATGCCTTTTGCAATATTTCATCTAAAGATTGTACCTGACGCTTAAACATATTTTACTTAAAAAGTGAAGTTTCTTCATCAAACCATCACAAGTTTGTGCTTGTGTATATGGAGAAAAATAAATAATCACAGCGAACTATGCCTTGAAATCTATTTCAGTAAACTACTTACTCCCTCTATTTTCGACAATATCCCCATTATTCACCACAAACAATTTATAATCAAACGAATGACTGCTTAATATTCTATCTAAATGAGCCCGATTGGTATCAGTCATGAAAATTTGTCCATAAGTCGTACTGGTCACTAAATCTACAATACGCTCTACCCTCTCTGCATCCAACTTATCAAAGATATCATCTAACAACAGTAATGGTTGGGTGGCAGAAGATGTACGCTGCAAGAAATCAAACTGCGCAAGCTTCAGCGCTAAGACATAAGTTTTGTTTTGTCCCTGACTTCCTTCACGCTTCATCTGATAATCTCCTATCATCATTTGCAGGTCATCTCGATGAATACCATGCAGCGAATAACCCACCGCTCTGTCCTTCATTCGGTCACGCTGAATAACGTCCAATAGCGGTCCCCTTTGTGCGTGCGATATATACTGCAATGACACCTCTTCATGATGTCCTGAAATACTGTCATAAATAGATTGAAAAACAGGAATGAACTCTTCGATAAACGATTGTCTTATTGCAAAGATTGCCTCGCCTTGAACAGCCATTTCTTGCTCAAGAATTTCCAAAAGAGACAAATCGGGAGCATCCTCTTTCTTCAAAAGCGCATTACGTTGAGCTAACGCTTTATTATATCTACTCAAATGTTCAATATAGGTTCTATTTAATTGCGAGATGACCATATCCAAAAAGCGTCTGCGCTCTTCGCTCCCTCCCTCTATCAATATCGTGTCCGAAGGCGACACAAAAATCAGCGGTATCAATCCAATATGCTCCGAAAGTCGCTTATAATCCTTGTCATTTCGCTTAAATCGCTTCCTTGTTCCACGCTTCAATCCACAATGAATCAGTTCCTCGTCACCATCGTCTCGCAAATAAGTTCCCTGCAAAGAAAAGAAATCTCGCCCATGAAGAATCAATTGCGAATCAATGGGATTAAAAGCACTCCGACAAAACGATAAATAATAGATAGCATCTAATAAGTTAGTCTTTCCTTCTCCATTATGCCCTATGAGACAATTCAACTTGGAGGAGAACTCCAAATCTGCCACTTCTATATTTTTGTAATTAAGGATTGAAATCTTCTTTAAAAGCATGAACAAGCATTTATAAATCGAAAAGCTGATGAATCGATAAGTTTTGCAAAGTTACCTTATTTGATAGTCAAAAACGAAAAAAGTAAGTAATAAATTTCAATATATCGGATAAATACTTTAATTTTGCAACGCATCATGGCTTGGGATGTCATCTTAGCACGTTTCATGCCAAGAATGAAAACCGAAAAAATAAATATAAATATTATCATAAAATGGCAAACAAACAAGTGAAGGGAGTAGAAGAAACGAATGAGGCTCTCACCAAATCACAAGCTTTCTTCGTTAAGAACAAAAAAGCTATTATCATTTCTGCTGCAGCAATTGTAGTTATTATTGTTGGTATTTTCTTGTACAGTGCTTATGTACAGAAACCACGTGCTGAAAAAGCAAGTACCGAATTGGGGAAAGGTCAACAATACTTCAATGCAGGCGATTTTGAAAAGGCATTGAATGGTGATAAAGTTAATTATAATGGCTTTCTTAAAATCGCAAGCGATTACAGTAGCACCGATGCAGGAAACTTAGCCAACCTCTATGCTGGCTTGTGTTATGCCAATATGGACAAATGGAACGAAGCAGTACAGTATCTTGACAAGTTCAATGGAAAAGACGATGCCATGATTAGTCCTGCTGCGTTAGCTGCATTAGGCAATGCCTATGCACATGTCAACCAATTAGACAAAGCCGTTAGCACCCTCAAGAAAGCTGCGGAGAAAGCCGACAGCAAAGCTGAAGGAAAGGTAAATTACAGTCTTTCACCAACCTTTATGATGCAAGCAGCAGAGATCTTAGAAAGTCAAAACAAGAAAGAAGAGGCACTCAAGATTTATCAAGACATCAAGAAAAAGTATATCAACTCGGCAGTTGTACAAAGTTCCGAGATAGATAAGTACATTGAACGTGCGTCCAGATAAGCTTATGTCGACTACATTACATCATTTATCCGACTATGACGCCAGCAAAGTACCCGATGCCAGTAACATGTGTATTGGCATCGTGGTATCCGAGTGGAATTCTGAAATCACAGGAGCATTACTCGACGGAGCTGTTTCCACGCTCGAAAAGCATGGAGCATTGCCCGAGAACATCCATGTGAAGACGGTGCCAGGCAGTTACGAACTGGTATATGGCGCACACCAAATGGTACTCAATGGCGGCTATGATGCCGTGATTATCTTAGGATGCGTCATACGAGGCGAAACGCCCCACTTCGATTATATCTGCCAAGGAGTCACCAATGGGATAGCTACCTTAAATAGTAAAAGCGAGATTCCTATTATCTTTGGTCTGCTCACCACTAACGATTTGCAACAAGCCAAAGATAGAAGTGGCGGAAAATTAGGAAACAAAGGCGACGAGTGTGCGGTAGTAGCTATCAAGATGGCGAAGTTTTAACGCACAAATTATGTTTGATAAGCCCATTTTATGATTTTGTTCATGGGCTTATCAATCCACCCACAAATAACCTCTTATCAACCCTACCCTATCATGAAACTATACCAATTGCTTCAAGCTTACGATTTTGACGAACTCATGCCCGTTATCAATGACATGTTTCCTGGCACCAGTAAGTTTCGTCCCGAACTCAAGCACGCTTACGATTTGCTGCTATCTATGCAGCCAGTAGCATCGAAAAAAGCCATTCGTTACAAGATATTACCGGGCGACACTGCCAATCACTCGTACGTTGGAGCCGAAGATACTTGTTTCAATGCCACTTGGGAAGTATGTTTAGGAAAAGACGTGTCTCGTGAACGTGGGGTGGATCTCAGCGATATTGAATTGGTAGCAAATAGCTTGGTCAACTTATGCCTGCAAGCTAAGTATCCCAAAGTGTTCGAAAAGGATCACCAAACACTATTGAAAGGCTGAAAAAACACCTTATCCCTCTTTACCGTTGCCAACTCTCTTTTATATCATTCATCTTGATATAAATCTCGTCATACGTCAACGTAATATCATAGGTATCTGTCGTTCGGTCAATCGTGTCTATGGCAATAAGCCTCAAATCACCTTCGTAACTCGATACATAGGTCTGATTTGCATCACTGCTCCTTATATTCTTTGCATCAAGGTACTTGGGCAAGGTGATAACTTCGAACGGCTGAGTGATAGAATACAGCAATTTTAGTTGAGGAGTTGCACAACTCTCCAACTCTCCCTCTCCTTTTAATGCAAAGTGTGGATAACCCGAGTAACTACTCCATGTTACTGTCAACGGCTTATTTTTCATGATGAAAGCCGTACGGGATAGGCGATTACAAACATTGCTTTCGTTTGTACTATCACTTTTTACTACTGTTGACTCCTTCGCATCACTCCAACTCTTTTCAATCGTCCACTGATTAGAATCAACATCCTTTACTTGTAAATGATAATACAGTTTGCCATCACCACTTGAAACAGCAGCATCAATTTTCCAATCTGTCGAAGAGGTATTGAAAAAAGAGATGATATAGAGATTCTGTCCATATTCATTTTTTACCAACATATTATAAAAAAACTGATTGTGCTGTAGGTCACGTTCCCTTAGTATCTTAATATTTCTAAAGTAAAGCGCATTGACAGAGTCTCGACCCTCAACAGTGGTTTGCCTTATATATTGTCTGAACATTTGTGTATAGGCAATAATATTCGTCAAACTTTTCATATTTGTTTCCATATATAGGTAAGCTGTTCTACCTGCCTTCGTCTTATGCCATTGGTCATAGTCTTCTTCCTCCCTTTGGCATCCTGCCAAGATAGTTGCCATTACCATAAGTATGCTTATAAGTAGTTTTGTCTTCATCTGCATATTGTTTATTTTGTATGTGGCTGTATTACATTTTCCTAACCATGAAGTGCCTCTTGTTTTTTCCCAAGGATGTACTGTTTTCGTTTATCTTATTACCAGCGATATCCAACACCTGCCCTTACTAATCCACGGACATTCGTTGTTATTTCACTGAATCCATAAAATTTTGTACCTACCAAGAAACCAAAAATGGTGGCATCTTCTATCATATATGTTTTTGCGGTGTACTCGGAAGCATCATAATGCTTATACAACTGTTTGTTGAAACCTAACGATATGCCGCTATAAAAGCTATATTTTTGGTGTATGCAATAATAGTAGCGCAAACTCCACAATGCAATGAAGTCATGCAAATCTAACTTTCCGTCTTTTTGCGCTGTCAGCGATCGATATCGTTGACACATACTATATCCGTAACACCCCTGTAGACCAACAGCCCAATGTTTGCTGATATGATGAAAAATGTTTACCCAAACCGTTGGACTTGATTTCATTTCATCGATATAAAATTTTCCAGCATGATAATCGTCCATTGGGGTTTCTCGATTTAATAAAGGTGAGGGATAATTACTATCATATTCATTTCCATAACTATTGTGCAAAGCGATGCCCACTGAAAGCTCGGTACGCTCGTAGGGATACCCTTTTTGAGGGGTCTCCTGCGCTTGTACGCCCAACCGAATCCCCATGAGTAGTAACATCGTGACTAAATATCTAAACATCTTTTTTGGTATTTATTTTTATTATTTTTAATTCCTTACTGTCTTTATAATGAAGAAAAAGTAAAAATCTTGCATTTCGCATGCAAGATTTTTTTATTTTAACGTTATTAGAGTATAAAACGATTTTGCAAATGAAACCACTCTTCTATCTTTTCATAGGAATGTTGTTGACGGCATGTACCTCATACAACGACGATCCGTTAAGCGACTCCTTATATAGCTCAAACAGACAAGTACCGTCCTATTTCGGGAAATATCAGGGCATTTGGACTTATCAAGAGAAGCAAATAGGCACAGCCCAATTAGAATTAGGTATACACCAAAGCTACACTTACATTCCTCTTTTGCCTGATGCTAAAGTGGCTATCATGCGCAAATTGGGACTCACCACGCTTCAAGTCGTACCAACTAATGCCTACCATGTACTCTATCAAGAGACAGGCTATTCGGCAACCACCATTTATATGGTGGCACTACCCAGCGATTACACCTATTCCTTCACGGCGAATGGCAAGAGCCACTCCATTCAAATCATCATCCAAAAGGGGAATGCAGCGAGTGCCTATAACGAACAAAACGAGACTTTCTCATCGGTATTTTACATAGAGGCAGTCAAAGTGGACAACAGTACCATCGTCAACTACAAAAAACCTCAAGCCGTTCAATTTCATACTCTCAAGAAAAGTGCCACGGGTGGAAACTGAAAAACAACTTCTGACAGCTATTCTCAACGGCAACCAGCAAGCCATGCGACAGTTGTACGAGCGCTATTGTGGCTATGCCATGACCATTGCACTAAGATACATCCCCGACCGTGATGCGGTGCAAGATGTGCTGCAAGACAGTTTTGTCAAAGCCTTTTCTGCCATCCAGCGGTTTAAGTATCGGGGCGAAGGCTCTCTCAAAGCGTGGCTCATGCGCATTGTGGCAAACCAGTCGCTGACCTATCTACGTGAAAACCAGCGGCTACAGCTTACCAACGACTTGATAGATGTACCCGATAATGAACACGAAGAAGAGGTAGATACACGACAGCTACCCATAGATGTGCTGCTAAAAATGATACAACAATTGCCCGATGGGTATCGAACGGTATTCAACTTATTTGTCTTTGAACAAAAAAGTCATCAAGAAATAGCCCATACCTTGGGCATCAAGGAAAATTCGTCAGCCTCACAGTTTTTTCGAGCAAAAAACATGTTGGCTCGCATGATTAACGATTACAAGAGAAAGAGTAACTTATGAAACACGATAACTGGATTGACGACTTGCAAAAGCGCATGGCTCAACACCAAGAACCTGTTGAGACTGATTTGTGGGCTAGCATCGAAAAACAGCTCACCAACCCTCCATATACCAAACACGCAACCCACATCAGCCTGTGGCGTCGATATGCTGCCGCCGCTGTCATCTGTATTGCCTTATTGGGTGGAGCCGCTTATGTGCTGTTTCATCAGCAAACCTCCACACCTTCGCTTGCGGTACAAACATCTCAACAACCCTCCGCAAGTGCCAATCAACAAACTTACATGGAGCCTAAAGCAACTACTACGGCACAAGAACAGCAACCTACAACTGCCTTAACACCATGGGTTGCAACGGCAGCCACAAGCACAAGGCAGTCTTCTGTTGCTGCATCAGAAGCCAAGCTGCAAACACAACGCGAGGAAACCTTACTCGCCAACGTCTCAAAAGATGTTGCTTCGGCTGAAAATGGTGGCGCCTCCCAACCCTCTGTCGAGACATATTCTTCCGCTGAACCTGCCACGCAGCAGCCAAATACGGAGGCACAGAGCACCACCACAACACCAACTGCCCAAGCAACGGACAAGCAAGCAGCACAGCGTTCACGCACGTACGCAACGCATCACCATACAACAACTTTAGGACACAACTCCACCTTATCCATGAATTTGTATGCCAGCAATGCGCTCATGAACTATTCTACCAGTAATCCTATTCATGCAGCTCAACCCGTGATGATGCACAATGGCTATTTCATGTCAAAAGCCAATACGTTTTTTGCGGATGATGTATCGCCCATCCTGAACCAAACGCATGAGGAAGTCATACATCATCAACCCATTTCGTTAGGACTTTCATTCAGTGTTCCGTTGCAACCTCGTTTATCTATCTCTACAGGAGTGGTATATACTAAACTGCAATCTGACTTTATTCAGACAATGGGGACAACTTGCTTCACGACGCAACAGACGCTCCATTACGTAGGCGTGCCCCTGAATATCAGTTACTCGTTTTGGCAAAACAAGCATCTTCGCACTTATGTCATGGCTGGTGGGCAGGTTGACTTCAACGTGAAGGCACAAAACACCAAAGAGGGGGTGACACAAGAGATAAAGAAAACCGCTCAGCAATGGTCATCGCAAGCAGCTCTTGGCATACAATACAACGTTACGCCTCATCTTGGAGCCTACTTGGAACCGGGACTTAAATATTACATTCCGCAACATCAACCACTCAACACGTATTGGAAAGACAAGCCACTACAATTCAATTTGCAAATAGGAGTGCGTTGGCAATATTAGTCTTCAACCTCAAGTCCCTTTCCCCCACAACACGCTATCGGTTGCACAGCTGCCTGCTATTGCCCACGAGTCTTGCAGTGAAGAAAGATGTTTGCACCACAAGTGTTTCATTAACATGGTCGTTTGATGTCAAAAACAATGATGTTATTTTGTATCAACAACGAATTTAACCAATAAAACGAATCCTATTGTTGGATTCAATGAACGCCTGCGTTCACCCAATGAAACGAATTTAGCAAAAACATACAACAGATTATTGTTGGCAAATTTGTGTCATTCGAAGAACGCTTGCGTTCATTGCCTTGATGAGTTTATTGGTTTTATTGGTTTGATTTGTTGTTCAACAATTTTTCCCTTAAACGAATGAGCTGTGTATTTCCACCACTAATCACATTCAAAAGGCAACATTGGTAGAATAAGTGGCACACGATATGAGAGGCTTATCAATGCTGAATTTTCTTTACAAAGTGCCTTTCATAACTCGCGTGTAAATCACCAACGGCAAAGTTGGTCGCAAATACGCGAGAAATGAGCAAGGTTTATAATCTGTTGGTATTTACAGTGTTACGCCTGTTCCGCCACTTTCCTTTACTATTTTCACCGTTTTTTGGCGGCTAAAGCATTGAGATAAGCCTCCTATTTGCATGCTTTAACGGGGTTGAAGCATGTGAATAACACCTCTAATACATGTTTCCAAGACCGTAAACTCAATGTTCCAGCCTCAAGAGACGTCTATTTTATCAAAATCAGCACATTTTTGTCCATCGCTTGCCTATTATTTTTTTCTATTTTGCAGATTTTAGATGGTCGTTTTTTGGTAAAATAATAGGACAAAAACTACAAATTCCTTGATTAAAAATGACAAAAATTGAAGTGATGTTTTTGTTACAACAAATAAAACCAATGAACCGAATAAAGGAAGCCGTACGATTCGTTTCCTCACAGGATATACTAAAAGACGCTTTCCTGCGTTTTATATGCAACCTCATGGAGGGGCGTCTTACTATTAAATAAAGATGAAAAATTAAAACGAAAGCACATCATGGAATATATGTCGCAAGAAGGCTACGACAAGTTAGTGGCTGAATTAAAACAACTTGAAACGATAGAACTACCACGAGTTAGAGACGCCATAGCGGAGGCGCGAGACAAAGGCGACTTGAGCGAAAACTTCGAATATCATGCTGCCAAACGCGAACAAGGTCGTTTGCTGAGCCGAATTAGATTTAAGCAGAAAGTCTTGGAGTTTGCTCGTGTGGTTGACACCTCTCGTTTATCAGCCGATAAAATAGGATTACTAAGCAAAGTTACGATAACAAATTTAGGAAACAAAGCCAAGATGACCTATCGCATTGTAAGTGCACACGAAGCTAATATGCGAGAAGGAAAGATATCTATTCACTCTCCCATTGCCCAAGCTTTGTTAGACAAGAAGCAGGGAGATGAGGTAACGGTACGTGTACCAGCTGGTACTATCACTCTACACATTGACGAGGTAGAGCTATAAAAGAATTGATGCGGTTGAAGTCTTTTCTACTTTCTGCGCTCATGACTACTTTTTCGGTTAGCTTTTAACAGCTTGGATAAATGGATGTTTCTATTATAGGAGTAGCAGTTTAACTGATCGCCGCATGAGAAAACACAAGAACTCGATTAGAAGGGCAAACCCACCGCAAAGTGGAAGGCGAAGTCGCGTTTAAGATTGGGATGCAAAAAAGCGTAATGCTCCTCATTGCTCGTATAAGCTGGATTGATGGCTTTCATGCCCATGTCAAACCGAAGGATGAAATAACCAAAATTCAATCGAAGTCCCAACCCATAAGCCACTGCTATCTGTTTATAAAATTGATCTAATTTGAACTGCCCCCCAGGCTGTTCCTTATAATCTCGCAAAGTCCAAATATTGCCTGCATCAATAAAGGCAGCGCCATTCAGTTTCCAAAACAGTTTGGTGCGAAACTCTGCATTCATATCCAACTTCATGTCACCGGTCTGGTTGATGAAATCAATTCGTCCATCTGTTCCTCTAAAACTTCCTGGACCAAGCTCGCGAACACTCCACCCTCTCACCGAGTTGGCACCACCAGAAAAATATCGTTTCTCGAAAGGCAACACTTTAGAATTGCCATAAGGATAAGCAATGCCGAGACCGACATGCAATGCTAACGAATTATTGGGGTCGAAAGCTATCAAACGAGTATAAGCAATGTCGCCTTTGACAAATTGCGCAAAGGCGGTATTAAACAGTTTGTATTGTCCCTCCTCATTCTTTTTGAACCCTAAGGGCTTTGCCACTCCGCCTAAGATGTTACCCACCGTCTCAATATTGGCAATGACAGCATGCTGACCGTCATTATAGGTGACCCCAAAACCTATCTTCATGAGAAGCAGATTTTCATAATTATATCTCAATATGGCATTTCGATTACTCACGCTCTCCAAATAGTCTCGCTTGAAAGTTTCCGAAATCCAAGGCATGTGGACATAGTTCAAATCTATCAAATCTAAACGATAGGACAAGTGATGATGAGGCTCACTCCAGCGATACCTAAAGGCAGAAGAAAAGACACGCCGATGAAACTCTGGGCGATTCTGCAAGTTATAACTCAACGAAATTTCGGAAGAAGCACTCCGTTGCCGACGAAAAGAATGGGAAAGGAATGGTGCCAAAAATCGTGGGAACAGAATTTTTGCCTCTGCATTATATTCTTGATAATCTTGGTCATTGTAACCTTCTAACCCCGTGATGGCCTCAAAGGCTCCTCGTAACTGTAAGCTCAACACCTCACTCCCACGAAACAGGTTTCTATTTTCATAAGTGAACAGCACAGCGGCTCCCAAATCACCTGCCGTGTTGGTACCTTCAGGCTGAAAAGAAATGGTTCTTGGCTTTTGTTGACTTAACTGAATGTCACAGTCGAGCAAAGTAGTATCGGGTAATTCCCGAAATCTTATATTGGTATATTGGATAGCTTGAAGCTTTGCGAAGTTAAGATAGGTTTGCTGAAGCTTGCTCGCAGAGAATGGTTCCCCTTCAATGAGGGCTGTATTATACATTAAGACAGAAGGGCGCAGATTGATTTTTGTGCTGTCTTTCGAGGTATAACGAATCGTTCTAATGGTGTAGCGTGGATGATTGGTGATAGGGGCATCACTATTGGCACGATATTTTAACAGCTTGACTATCAGATTCACTCCCGTTCGCTGACGAGTGGAATCTGCCTCAAACACGATAAAGTCTTTATGAAATTTATAGAACCCACTATCCAATAACAGTTTGGTGATTCGCTCACGTTCTTCGTCTAAACGATCGACAGTAAAGCGCGAACCAGCCTTTAGACCCAACGCGGCATTCTGGGGTCTATCCAATGCCAAAACTCGCTGAATTTGTTGGTCTTGAATGTCATAGGTTACACTGTTGATATAATAAGGTTTTCCAGGATGAAGCGTGTAAATAGCCGTTAGCGACTTGCCCTTGGTTTTCACATCAAAAGACACTTCTGCATGCATATAACCCGCATTTTGGAGTGCCGTCTTCAAATCTTTTTGGGACAGACGTGCCTGTAAGGTGTCAAAAATAACAGGTTTTTCACCAATCTTTTGTAACGTCCTGTTCACCCATTTCGTGGTATCTCGACCCGAAAGCGCATAAGTTCCCAATGGAATTTTGAAAAGAGAGAACCACTTGGAGTTGGCTTTCTGGCGAATGTATGGCTCCAACGAAGCTGCATCAAATCCTTTTTGATCGGACTTGATTTGCACCTCTTCCAGCAAATATTCATTTTGTGGCACAAAACGTGTTGATGAGCAACTGGTTATCAAAATGAATATCGCAAAATATATCGCTAATCTAATCTGTTTCAAGAGTTGCATGATTGATGTTCTTGTTCGCTTTCAAATCAAGTTTTCTAAACATGAGGGAAAGAAGCCACGTGTACAGAATGAATGCAAATTTAGATAAAATTCCCGAATTTAAGTCAATAGTTCGTTAAAATTTGAGATGCAGTGCTACGTTGTTTTACACAGTATTTTATTGATTGTTTGTTTTGCGTTTTGGGAATATCTTCATATCTTTGTTGCGAATAAAGACAATCACTGACATAATTGCCACTTCGGTATATTTCGACGCAGGGTGTATACAGATGCGGTTTGTGACATCTTTTACTGACTATGAAACTCTAATCAATGAGTGGAATGTGACAGTATGAAAATATAAAAATCAATAAATAAAACGTAAATAAAAAGAAAGGGAACGTACTATGTTAGATTTGATAGCATCAGCCCTAATCATGGGAGTGGGTTTGAAAGCAATAGTCGGTGGTGATACGGGCAGAAAGAAAGGAAAGAAAAATAGCAACTATAAGGATGCTATGGGGTGGTCGCACGATAACCACAAAAAATTGTTTTAATAAAATCATTTAAGTGAGTACGCTTTAAGCAGTGTACTCATCACTTTATTTATAAATACAATGAAGCAACTGAAATTATTTATTGCTGCCATCTTGATGTGTTTGGCAACAACAGGCAGCGCACAGACGAAAGACAATGATGCACATGATTATTATATGTATTCATGGATACAGGTGCGTGGAGCCAATAAAGCTAATGGTGATCCATGTTTTGTTATACTTATGTCTTCAGGGAATGGAACTAATTTCAAACCTTCTATTTTAAAAAATGAAGTTGGACGAACAGTTGTCTTCAACAATCAAATAGATGGTCTAAATTATCTAACCTTACAAGGTTGGGAATTATTTGAACCACGAACAGAAGCAAGAATAAGCAACTGGATTGCAAGAAAGAAAGTATCTCGTGAAATCTTAGCCCAATCAGTAAATTCAAATACATTTTATTTAGAAGAAACACCAAAAATCCAACTTGACCTGGCAGAACAAGCTGCTCATATTGATTATAAATAAACAGTTCCCTTTTTTAAGATTTCTATATTATAAAAAACAAAGTCAACAATGAAAAAAGTATTACTTCTTACGTATCTGATGCTAATGGCCATTGGTCTACATGCACAAAATGAAACCGTTACCAACCAGACCGTACTTGATTTGTTAAAAGAAGGTTTTTCTTCTGAAGAGATTATCGGTGCAATTGACAACAGCTCAACTCGCACTATTACCTTCGATATCAATTTTATGCGCCAGCTGAAAGCTGCAGGTGCTGATGCTACTCTGACGACATATCTTCAAAAGATATCCAAGAAAGATATGGGTTACGAGGGAGTGTATCTCTGGAATGCTACTAATGGCAAGCCCGAAAAACTCTATCGTACAAATTTTGAAAAAGAATCGAAAGGAGTTAATTTTGGTGCGATAGGCGCTGCAGCACTTGGCACCTATGTTGCTGGATCGGTTTTTGGAGGACACATTCCAAGCGGAGGAGAGGCTGCTGCTGTAGCTGCAGGAACAAGTATTCTTATGACATCTGCTAAGGATATCAAGAAGTTGATGTTGCCTGGCACTAAAGCCAAGACAACGACATCCACACAACCTGTATTTAGATTCTATTTTAATCATAATTCTGATGATAGTTTTAAGCAGAATGGCGGCAATTTTTATGAGCTTGTAATGAACGATATTATGAGTCCCAACGAGTTTCAATGTGTAAAGATGACGGTGAAAGCCAAAAAGAAAGGTGGAAGAAGGATATTTCCTGATAATATGAGTTACACCGTAATGGGCTTTGAAGGAAGTAACGCAAGTTCCAGAGTAATGGTAGATTTCACAATTAAGACAATTAACAACACAACCTTTGAAGTGTCTTTCCCTCAACCATTGGAACCAGGAGAATACGTTTTCTTCTATAAGAACGGACTCAACAATCAGTATTTTAAGACAGCTCCTTTTGGCTTCGATTTTTCTGTTGAATGATTTTTGATGAACTTATTGATAGTTATGTTTGATATGAGAGCGGTCTTTAAACCGCTCTTTTTTTTGTTCTGCGCTTGGCATGAACGTACTACACAAGTAGGAGATAAGCAAAGAGCGAGAGAAAAATTAAACTTTTCTACACCAAAGTAAGAATTCTTCACGCACGTTTTTAATTTTACACTTGCTGTTGACTTTGCAGATTTGGTTGGTAATTTGTTGGTAATGAAGCCGCATTTTATTTTAGAATAGCTAATTAGCTTTTTTATCTAAAAAAATCAGTAAATTTGCATTTTGTTATTTAAGTACCCATTTCGATGAACATAAAAGTTCATTTTATGGAAGTATAATAAAAATATGTTCCAGCATTATATCATTAAAACATCGTTGCTTCCCATATGTTGTGCAGCAAAGTCTTCGGTGTGGGTAGCACCTGTGAGGAGAATACTTTTTTCCCTCGCTTTATTATTAGTGAGTTTGGGAAGTTACGCACAAGAACGGCTGCCCAAGGTAATCCTCAAAGACATGGAAGGAAGAACCGTGCAGACGGATACGATAGCCAACAACGGGAAGCCCTTTCTGATTGCTTTCTTCGCAACATGGTGCAAGCCTTGCAACCGTGAGTTAAAAGCCATTGCCGAACTCTACGATGAATGGCAGCAAGAGACAGGCGTGCGACTTATAGCCGTATCGGTGGATCAGGCACAGAACATCAATAAAGTAAAGCCTTTAGTTGACCAAAATGGATGGCAATATGATGTGTTGCTCGACCCCAATAGTGAGTTGCGCCATGCGTTGGGCATTCAACTGATTCCCTACACGGTGTTACTCGATGGACAGGGAAACATTGTTTATCGGCACAACGGTTACACCGATGGCGCAGAATTGGAGCTTTACGAAAAGATAAAGGAAATTGCAAGCAAGTAGACTTATGAACAAACGGACGACAATGCTTGGATTGCTCTTCGGCATGGCGAGCACGTGGCTTTGCGCACAAGAACAATCGGACAAGCTACGCCTGTCGGGAAGTCTTCAGAGTGACATCCTACTGCCAGAGAAAGATAAAACAACAGGCGCAAATACTGCTGACGGTCATTTCCTGACAAACACTTATCTTGACTTGAAAGCCACAAGCCGCTATATAGAGGCAGGGGCAAGACTGGAATATCTGAAACATCCGCTTCCCGGGTTTGAGAATGATATCAAAGGTAGGGGACTGCCTCATTTCTATGTGAAAGGTCGCTATAAGAATACCGAGTTGACATTGGGTAGTTTTTATGAGCAGTTTGGGTCGGGCTTCATCTTTCGTACATACGAGGAACGCAGTCTTGGAATAGACAACTCTCTGCAAGGTGCGCGCTTGTCTTATCGTCCTTGGGACGGTGTGACAGTGAAAATACTCACGGGACGCCAGCGCAGGTATTGGAAGCACAACGACAGTTGGCTGACAGGAGGCGACATCGAGTGGAATGTCGACGAGTGGCTCAAAGGACTGCAGAAGCACGAGACCTATGCGATGATTGGTTTTTCTTACATCAACAAATACGAGAAAGAGGAAGTGGTCATGACAGACCCAACACACCGTCTACACCTTCCCCGCTACGTCAACGCATTCGACGTTCGCATGCGCGTGCAACACCGTTCGTTGAACGTGCTGGCAGAGATGGCGATGAAAACACAAGACCCTTCCAATGACAATGGCTATATCTATCGCAACGGTTACGTGGCAATGCTCTCAGGTTCATACTCCAAACGCGGCATGAGCCTGCTTCTGCAAGCCAAGCGCAGCACGAACATGACGCTGCGCAGCAGCAGGGGTATGGAAGGCACCTCTTCTTTCATCAATCACCTGCCTGCCTTCACCGTAGAACACACCTACACGCTGCCCGCACTCTATCCATACGCCACACGTCCCGATGGTGAGTGGGCATATCAAGCGGCGGCAGCCTATACCTTTCCCAAAGGCTCTATGCTGGGTGGCAAGTATGGAACGCTGGTGAAAATGAATTTCTCGCACGTTCATTCCATTTCCAAAAATGAGGATGGCGGCAGGGGAACCGATGGATATGGAAGTTCGTTTTGGCGTTGGGGAGCATCCACCTATTATCAAGACATTGACGTGCAGGTGGAGAAACGCCTTGGCAAAGACACAAGGCTCAACTTGATGTACATGAATCAGCGTTACAACCAAACGGTGATTGAGGGACATGGAGGTATGTTGAACTCGCATATATTCGTGACAGACGTGAAGCAAAGACTGGCACGAAAAACAACGCTGCGTGTTGAGGGACAGTACCTCTTCTCGAAAGATGGTGACAAAGACTGGGCGTTCGCACTGGCCGAGCTGTCGCTGGCGCCACACTGGATGTTTACCTTGAGCGACCTTTACAACCTTGGCAACACCCACGTACACTACTATCAAGGCTTTGTGACATACAGCGGTGGAGCGCACAGGTTACAATTGGGCTATGGCCGCACACGCGCCGGTTACAACTGTTCGGGAGGGGTATGCCGATACATCCCTGCCACCAAAGGTCTGACACTTTCCTACAATTATAACTTCTGATAGCTCTGACAGCAATGAAATCTTTATATATCCTCCTTTTGGCCGGCTTTTCGCTCTTAACGAGTTGTGACCCCATTGACGCTGACAAACGTCTCATCGAAGTGCCTGCCGCCACCATTCAGCGAAACGTGTTGATAGAAGATTTTACAGGGCAGCGGTGCATCTTCTGCCCCGAAGCCGCAGAAACCATCGCAAAGCTACAAGCCACTTATGGCGCCGACAAACTGATTGCGGTCGCAATACACGCAGGACAGCTCGCCATCAAAACTTCCCCCTCTGTTGTAGGATTGCGCACCGATGCGGGGGATGCGTATTACAAGCATTGGGCAATTCCCAACGTACCCAAAGCCATCATCAACCGTCGGGGCGGCGTACTGTCCAAAGACGCTTGGGCTGGAAAAGTCTATGATGAGTTTAATAAAACGATGAACGTAAACATAGAACTTAAATGTCAATATGACGCAGACACTCGCCTTGTGGAGATAGAAACCAACTTGAATACCTTGACGACAGCAGTGAAAGGACAGCTGCAACTATGGCTGGTGGAAGACGATGTTGTCGCGCCACAGCTTTTCCCGAACAACAAGTTAAAAAAGAACCACATACATCACCATGTGTTCAGGGCGGCCGTCAACGGAGAATGGGGAACGAAACTTACGCTCTCTCCCGAACATGCGCACAAAGAGGAAACTACCTACACGCTGCCTAATGGCATCTTGTCTGATAAAGCATGGATAGTAGCTTTCTTCTATAATGACAACGGTGTGCAGCAGGTGGTTCGGAAAAAGATTTCCAATTCGCAAACAAATGACAAAAAATAAAAATATGAAATTACGACTACTTGGTTTTTTAAGTCTGCTCGCATGCACATTCGCAGGCGTGCAGGCACAAACAAGCTCGGATGACGTTGTTTTTGTCAACGCCAAAGGAGAAGCGATTGCACCTGACGCCACGCTTACTATTAATAAGGTGGAGGACGACGTTTTTACGCCTGGGCAGAAACAAATGCATACGAAACTATTCATCTCCAACCGCTCAAGCAAAACACAGAAAGTGAAACTCTCTTATAACATAGAAATGCAAGAAGGACTGTTGGAGGTATGCGCATTTGAGTCTTGCAATTCTCATGAAGAAGCCGGCACTTATCAATTAGAATCAAAGGATATGGCAGCCGCTGGCCGGGAGGAGCTTTCCATTAAACATACGTTCGCCACAAAAGGAAGTGGCAAGATTGTTCTGCAAATCATCATCATGGAAGATGAGGGAAACGGCAAGATGACAGAAAAGAACGGACCGAAGTTTACCGTCAACTTCATGCCTGAGACCGCCAGCATTGCATCCTCACCGATACAGACAGGTGGCATCTACGATGTCTATGATACTAATGGCGTATTGCGCTATCAAAAACTCACCTCGCTTTCAACACTTCCTAAAGGCACCTACATCGTTAAATATAAAGACAGACAAGAAACTATCTCCACGCAAAAGTATGTTATTTTCTAACACACATCCCAAAACAACACTCGTTACAAGATGATAAAAAGCGTCTATATCCAACTATTGGCACTCATCGCCATCCTTTGTTATCCAAACAGTCTTAGGGCAGGCGACTACAGTCTGGCTCCCTCCACTGGACGAAAGGTATATATACCTATCCATGCCAAGAGTGCGAAAGCCCAACTGCTGATTACCAATTATGGCAGGGATGAGGTGAAAGATTTTGATTACAAGGTCTCTTTTGAAGGAAACGTGCTGTTGGAAGGAAAATACGTCTTGAAAGAACCACTGAAACACATGGAGGGCACGCATGCGGATATTGACGTGTCACCTCATGACCAACTCTCGGAAACAGAATTACAGGTAGAGATAACGAAAGTGAATGGTGAGTCCAACAGAGCCTCTTATCCTTATGCCGGTCTTATCAGAGCCACCGTCACCCAAGTGCCTCACCGCAGGGTCGTCGTGGAAGAATACACAGGCATGTGGTGCCAATACTGTCCACGCGGCATTGCCGTCATGGAGAACTTGGAAAAGAACTATCCCGATGACTTCATCGGCATTGCCATTCATCGCCGTCCTGACCCACTATCCTGTCCTAATTATGCTTGGAACAGCTTCGAAGCAAAAGGCACACCACGTCTTGACATGAACAGAAGTCGCTTGCTTTCTAATTTTACGGCTACAACAGAATTTGAGGAGGAAAGAGCCATGGGCGCCGACATGGATGTAAACGTCACTGCTCAATGGGATGAAAAGAAAGAACGCATCACCGTAACGCCAAGCGTCACCTTTCGTGTTGTTCCCAAAGACACGAAATACAGTGTGGCTTATGTGCTGACAGAAGATGGGATGACAAAGCCCGAATGGTTACAAAGCAATCGCTATTCGGGGGACAACAGCGTTCTCGGCAAGTCTCCTGAAATGGACAAGTTCGTCAACTCGCCATCTGTGGTAAGAGGAATTCTCAACAACTTTACGGCAATCGAAGCGGAAGGGGTTTACATTCCAGCAAGAGAAGGCGAAGTGCAAGGTGTTTACACGCCAGGGCCGGAAGACTTCGTAAAGACTCCGATAGAAGTAGACCAAATGCAAAGTTTCCAACATGTGTTTAACATCGCCTACAACCGTCTGCTGCAAGACAAATCAAAACTGAAAGTCTGTGTGCTGCTGATTAACCATCATACAAAGAGAATAGAAAATGCAGCCAAATGCACCATCACCGATGCAGGCGCAACGGGCATATCTACCGTGACTGAAGAACACGGCAACAACACAGAGACAGCACGCTACACACTCAACGGTCATCGTATTCAAGTGCCGCAAAAAGGAATCAATATCGTGAAATATGGCGATGGACGCGTGCGCAAAGAAATCGTAACTCGCTGACACGGGGGAAACCATTCAACAGGCGCACAAAGACAAAAACGTTTCTAACCGTGTATTTTGACTAAAGGGCGGTTCTATAAATTACCACCGTAAAGTTTTTATGTCACTTTTTACGTTTTGTCATTTCTTGGGCTCTTTTGGTTCAATTTGCTCGTTCGTTCAGTCGTATAGCTTGCTATACTCCTTCACTCACAAGCAAATTGACCTCAAAAAATAGTCTCACCATCTGTCAAAGCTAATTTATAGAACCGCACCTAACTTCTTCGTCAAGGTGCTGCCATGAAGAGTTTTCACTCGCACAACAACCACTTGCGTGGAAGGAACGTGCAACCTCACCGCATGTTGTCCGTGGGCATCGGAGGCGGCAATCAGGGCTCCATTGAGTGCGAACACCTGCACATGCGCCAAGTCCTCTCCCTGCACGTCAATCCAGTTACCACTGCGCATCATACGTAGCGAGCTTTGTGTTGCGTCTATATGTGTGGTCTCGTCAGGATAATTATTGTAAATACTGTTCGTAAACGATACCTCAAAGGGAGGGCAGTTCTCGTTCCATAAATCACACTCCACGCCGTCTATCACGCCCATCAATGCCAATCGGTACGTACGGTTGTTGATAACGGGCAAGTTATCCTTGTTTTTCAGCCATCCCGTAATAAATATTTCAACATCCCCTCCAGACAAGTCATATTGTTTTTGGGCACTGGTGCCCAAGGCTATGCGTCGCTGGGTTTTCGTATCAATCAGGCAAAGCGTCAATTTGCCGTTGTAGGTAGCTTGAGGTGCAAGCGTCATCACCACTCCTATCTTGAGCCATGAATTGCTACTGAGGTCTACGTCTGTGGGCGATATAGATGCTCCACTGTTGTCTTGCACCATTCCTTGGAGTTTTACGAAAAGCTTGTCGCTGGGCTTAGCTGCCTCCACTTGCAACGTAGACGGCTCGTTGCCATGCACCATGCCCACCGTTGCAATGCTACCAGTATCATATTGCTTAATTACCTCTACCTTCAGTTTGTATTCCTTGGGCTGCAGATTATCGGGCAAGTGCATGTCCACCCTCACCTCTGTATCTGCAAACATCTCAAAGTCCACCACCTCTGCGGTTTGTCCTGTAGCCACTACACGATTGTCATCATCCACGAGCGACACCCTCACCGTACCATCGAAAGGCGTACCCGTAAGTTTGCGTATGCTTAGGCACAGCGTGGCTTTGTTGCCAGCAGTACACGGTTTGAGCGTATACGGATGTGATGCCAATGCGAAAGGTGCCTTGTCATCGGGTTTCTCAAATAGGCGCACGTCGTTGCCTTGCACCTGAAAGGCTATGCGTGGCGCCGTTTTCATCTTGCACCATGCCCCATAGGTGTTCTTCTCTTTAATGCTGGCACATACAGCTTGCAAATAGTAACGTCCATCGGCAAGGTCTTCAAGATTCACCGTAAACGTGCAAGCATCATCAATCAACTGTCCCGATTGCAGCACGCCACCGTTATGCTTGCCGCGCTCTGCAGTGTATCCACCGTTGTCGTGCCATGCCGATGGCACCACTTTTACTTGTTTGCCCTGCTCGTTGTACACGCCCAAGCCAATATCTCCGGCAAACGTTCCGTCGGCTTGGTTCCTAAAGTGGTGATAACTAACCGTCATGGGTTGCTGTTTGTTGGTGGGCATGCCGCCAACTACGCTCATATTGCCCTCCGAGTTGAAACACAAGTTGGGTGCATCGTCCGCAAGTTCGGCAGCAATGGGTGCGCTTCCCGGTTTGTTAGGATGCACCAAAACTATCTGCACCTGCTTGTTGAAGGAGAGAGGCTTACGGCCAAACTCCTGTCCTGTGGTGGAAAGGTTGAGTGCAGTAACGGAGAAGTAACCGTCACCACCGCCTCCCCAACCAAAGTTCATGTGAAAGAGGTTGTCCTTATCTACACCGTCTACCACCCATGCGTGTCCGCTACCGCCCGACTTCACGCTACCGCTGATGTACACAGGGAAGCCGTTTTCTATCTCCTTGCGCAATATTTGAGTGAAAGCAGCTGCGCCCTCATCAGACTTGTTGAGCATGGAGGTGGAATAATTGAAGTACGTTTTCAGTGCCTTGGCAGCCATGAAGGTTTGTGCACCGCTGGATGTGGGACTGTATTGCATGTTCACCGACACGCCCACATCACGCATGAGCAGCGCCACAGCGTTGCAAGCCTCCGCATCGGCAAGTGCCATTCGTGTGTTGTATTTGGGTAACATCTTGTCCCATTGATATAACGACTCACTGAAGTCCACACTCATCGTGCGGTTGTCAGAGCGCACTACATACGAGTAGCTGCCCTTTCCCCGCTCTGGCCAGCGATGATAATACATGATTTGCGCCACCGCCGTAGCCACGCATCCTGTGTAGTTGTACCCCGTAAGACGACTGTAAGGGTCGTCTTGATTCCATGCCGTTGTGAGCAACGGAGCCACCTCTTTTCGGTTAGGGGGCGTAGTGATAACGGTAGCTCTTGTGCCAGGTTGCCTTTGCAATTGGTGAAAGGCATCACGATAGGCACTCAGCAGGAATTTAAGTTCACCGCTTGCACGCAACGTGTCGAGTGTTCCTGTGTGCGAATAACCCAACACTTGTCCCATAGCATCATCGCCTGCCACCACAACAAAACCCCGTCCGTGGCGGTCGTTATAGATATAATAAGGTGGTGTACCATGCGAAGCCCTCGTAACATGGTGTGCCGAAAGGTTCACATTGACATATTTGCGGGCAATATTTATCGACTTGTCCACTGTTACTATCTTGCCCAAGGTGGGAATGCTCACCGTCGTGGCAAGCACAATGCCCCATAAGGTGGGGCTTAACCATCTTTTAATTTTCATTTTTTTTATCTTGTTTGGTTTTAACTATGAAAGTCTGATACAAAACCACTAACCACACCGACAACACGAAAGGTGCGGTGAGCGTGACAAAACCCATGTGCAAACCTGCATACTGCATCAGCAACGAGAGTAGCAGGGCTATCAATGCCTTGACGTAAGTACATGAGCCAATGCCAAGAATATTGGCAACTGCCAAAACAGCAAGTATGGCATTGTAGCCATACATACCGTTGTTCACCGAGGTGGTACTGACACCCGGCACACACACTACGGCGAGACACAGCGCACAGGCGACAAGCGACTCCATGCCCATCTTGCGCGAATTGACACAAATGGCAAGGAAAAATAACAAGCCAGTGAGCAGATTGTTGCCCTGAAGCATGATTTGTCCAAAGTTCAGTGAGGCGGCTCTAATCAGCGAAAAACTTTCCGCAGTTCCGGCAGCTGTCGTTGCAGGCAGCTGTAACTGGGGAAAAACGTGACCCAACAACAGCATCGCCCAGGTGATGAGTACGAAGGGTGCGGTGAGCGCAGGGACAAACCTTTGCCGCTCGAAGAGTCGCGTCACCAGCGTTGACAGCACACATGCCACCACCATGAGCAAAACAGAGGCTACATGGATGGGCATGAAACAGGGTACCGCGATACCTACCAGCGCAGTGTTGAAGCCATACAAGCCGTCGCGGATGCGCCCCGCATCATATCGAAGGGCAACAGCTGTACATGTACCAATGGCACTTCCAGCCAAGGCAAACAAGCACATGAGGAGGGAGTTGCAAGCAATACCTGCAAGCATCAGTGCGCCCGACAGCGCATTGCCTTGAAACATGACTTGACCCCACACCACGGAATATGCTTTTCATCATCTGCATTGAGTTGTCACTTAAGAAGTGTTTTTGTTCGTTTCAGCGCACAAAATTACGTAAAAGTTACAATATATACGTGAAAGAGAACTAAAAAACGGGAATATTATCCTTAATGACTCTCCTTGTTCACTAAATAGGAGTAAAAGTGTACATTTTATTGTTGAATATTTCATTATGCTTCCTTTTTCTCAATTTTTCTTTGTAATATTGTAGTTCCAATAACCAAACGTTGATAATTAAAACCTACTTTATGATGAAATTGAGAACTATCATTTTGTGTTTATTCGCATCTTTGGGGCTTTCTTCCATGGCAGACAACCAGCTGCTCGAAGGCTTTGAATATGGAAATGCGTCTTCACCAACGGGGAAGGAATGGCAATCGCCAGAGCAATTGAGCTATAATAAGTTGCAACCGCATGCCAATTTTGCATCTTTCGCCACCGTAGAAGAAGCTCGTAAGTTTCTTCCAGAAAATTCTTCTTATAGAATGAGCTTGGATGGAGAATGGAAATTTCATTTTTCTAAAAATCCAGATGAACGCCCAGTCGACTTTTATAAAACGAGCTATTCTACTCAAAACTGGGATAATATCAAAGTTCCAGGCTCTTGGAATATGCAAGGTCTCCAAAAAGATGGAAGTTTGAAATACGGTGTGCCCATTTATGTGAACCAGTGGGTGATTTTCAAATACAACATCGCTGTTGACGACTGGCGTCTTGGCGTGATGCGAGAGCCGCCCAAGAATTATACCACGTACAAATATCGCAATGAGGTGGGCTCGTATAAGCGCACGTTTACCATTCCCAACCACTGGGATGGGCGCGAGGTGTTTGTGTCGTTTGACGGTGTAGACAGCTTCTTTTATCTATGGATAAATGGGCAATATGTGGGGTTCTCAAAGAACTCACGTGATGCAGCTCGCTTTGACATCTCTCCTTATGTACATGCTGGAAAGAACGATATTGCCGTCGAAGTATATCGCTCCAGTGATGGATCGTTCCTTGAAGCTCAAGACATGTTTCGTTTACCGGGCATCTTCCGCAGTGTCGCCGTATATGCAACGCCAAAAGTTCACATCCAGAACTTAGTGGTGAAGCCAACTTTCAAAAATGGTAAGGGAGCATTAAGCATTGTAACAACGGTAGAAAACTTGAACAAGAAAGCTGCCAAGAACTACAATATTTCGTATCAATTGTACGAAAACAAATTGTTTGGTGACGAAAACACATTGGTTTCCACCATGTTGGCGAGCCAGCCAATGAACCTAAAGAGTGGCGCTTGTATGTCGGTGAACGATGATTTTGAGTTCAATAATATCAAGCCATGGACACCCGAAGAACCCAATGTCTATGTTTTGGTGGCGTTACTGAAGGATAAGAAAAATAAGGTAGCAGAGGTTGTGAGTGTTCAAACAGGCTTCCGCACCGTAGAAATCAAGGACACACCCGCCAGTGCAGACGAATTTAACATGGCTGGGCGATACTTTTATATCAATGACCAACCACTGAAGTTGAAGGGTGTAAACCGGCATGATACCAACCCTACAACGGGTCATGCTATTCCACGCGAACAGATGTTTCAGGAAATCATGATGATGAAGCGAGCCAACATCAACCACGTGAGAACATCGCACTATCCCAACGACCCTTATTTTTATTATCTATGCAATAAATATGGTATCGTTCTCGAAAGCGAAGCGAACATCGAAAGCCATGAGTATTTTTATGGAAAAGAGTCGCTTTCTCATCCAAAGGAATGGCGCAAGGCGCATGTGGCAAGGGTGATGGAGATGATACAATCGTTTATCAACGAACCCAGCATTGCTATTTGGAGCTTAGGGAACGAAGCAGGACCGGGGAAAAACTTTGTGGCAGCATACCAAGCGCTGAAGAGCGTTGACCAAACTCGCCCTGTACAGTACGAGCGCAATAATGACATTGTAGACATGGGGTCGAATCAATACCCCTCTATCGACTGGGTTCGAACAGCTGTGAAGGGAAAGATGAACATCAAATACCCCTTCCATATCTCTGAATATGCACACTCCATGGGTAATGCAGTGGGCAATTTGCAAGATTATTGGGACGCTATCGAATCGTCTAATTACTTTATGGGAGGTGCTATCTGGGACTGGATTGACCAAAGTATGTACAACTATACCAAGGACGGTCAACGCTATTTGGCTTATGGTGGCGACTTTGGAGACACGCCCAACGATGGACAATTTGTGATGAATGGTATCATCTTTGGAGATATGAAACCTAAGCCACAATATTTTGAGGTCAAAAAAGTGTACCAAAATGTTGGAATTACATGGGCGAACCAGCAAGATGGCACGCTCGACATCTTCAATAAGAACTATTACACAGACGATTTAACCGACTATGAAGTGCATTGGTCGCTGAGTGCTGATGGCATCCGTGTAAAAAAAGGTGTGTTGCCTTTAGGCAGCGTGTTGCCACGCCAACACAAGACGGTGCGCATTGATGGACTTTGCGATGCACTGGATTCCGGCAAGGATTACCGTCTTGACGTCAGCTTTAAGCTCAAGGCCGACAAGCCTTGGGCAAAGGCTGGCTATGTCCAGGCTGACCAGCAACTGGAGCTTCACAAAGCCATAACGCGCCCTTCGCTTGCATCTACGATGGATAAGAGCCTACAGCCGCTCAAGGTGATGCAACAAGAATCCAAAATCACAGTCACTGGTAACGGCAACACCATTGTGTTTGACAAGTCCACGGGTTCGCTTCATAGTTTGGTATACGGTGGAAAAACCATCATTGCAGCAGGCAACGGCCCCAAGCTCGACGCCTTTCGTGCATGGGTTAACAATGATAATTGGGCTTACCAGGCATGGTATGAGAATGGATTGCACAACCTGCAACACAAGGCATTGGACTGTAAATGGGTGAGCAACCGTGATGGTAGCGTGTCGCTTAGCTTCAAGGTTGAGAGTCAAGGATTGTCTACAGCCAAGTTGGAAGGAGCCGACAAGAATTGGAAGAAGTTGGTAGAAACGGGAAAACGTCCCGACTTCAAGTTCACCACCAACGTCATCTACACCGTTTATCCCGATGGAAGCGTGGAAAGCCAAAGTAGCATTACCTCAAACAAGACACAACTCATCCTGCCTCGTTTGGGCTATGTCATGAAGTTGCCTGCTGACATGAGCATGATGGTTTACAACGGTCGTGGCCCAATAGGTAACTATCCTGATCGAAAAACCGCCCAGCACATCGGTATTTATGAACAGCAAGATGTGGCCGATGAGTTCGTAAACTTCCCCAAACCGCAGGACATGGCCAACCATAACGATTCGCGTTGGGTGGCATTGCAGGGAGAAGATGGACGGTCAGTCATCTTCGCTACGACCGCAACGAATAACATGAGCTTCTCCGCTCTGCCTTATTCCGCCCAGCAACTGGCCATGGCTAACCATCCACACGAACTGCCACAGAGCGATGGTATCTACCTCCATCTCGACCTGGCCATCACCGGATTGGGTGGAAACAGTTGTGGACAAGGCGCTCCCTTGGTGGAAGATAGGGTGAAAGCAGTGCCCCATACCTTCGGATACGTCATTCGTCCCGTCAGCGACATGCGTTCCACGACACTCAATGCGGCAGGAATGGTGAGTTCATCATCAGAAGTTCCGCTTTCAATCACACGCGACAACACGGGTCAGGTTACCATCAAAGGCCAGCAAGGTCATACGGTCTATTACCAACTCAACGGTAAAAACAAGACCATGAAATACGATGGACCGTTCAATCTGCGCAACGGCGGTAAGGTAAATGCGTGGCAGAAAGAATCGAACTTCAAGTATGAGGAATCATTTGACAAGATAGAAACCATTCCTGTAACCGTCAGTTTTGCATCCAGCGTAGAAAGCGGTGAGGGAGACGCAGAACACCTCATTGATGGTAATCCAAATACGTATTGGCACACCATGTACAGCGTTACTGTGGCAAACTATCCGCACTGGTTTGAATTGGATGGAGGAGCCGTCAAGACAATGACTGGCTTTACCTACCTGCCTCGCCAAGATTCATGGAATGGACTTGTAAAGGACTATCGTGTCGAAGTAAGCCAAGACGGAAAGACGTGGACGCAAATAGGAAGTGACGGAACATTCCCAAAAACAAAAGCACTACAGCGAGTAATGTTTAACAAACCCGTCAAAGCACGTTATCTCCGCTTCACCGCACTTCATTCACACGATGGGCAAGACTTTGCTACTTGTGCAGAATTTACAATTCTCAACTAAGCTGCAGGCAATGCCCTAACCTACTGAACATCGAATACGAATCCGACAGTTGGAATCTATGAACGCTAACGTTCTTCGAAAGAAACAGATCTGCCGACATCAACATGTGGTGTGTAGTTGCCAAATCCGTTTCGTTCTATGAACGTTAGCGTTCATTATAGGCTAGTTCTATAAATTAGCTTTATTAGATTTTGGACTTATTTTTGAGGTCAAAATGTAAGTGAGTGAAGGAGTGTAGCGAGCTACACGACTGAGCGAACTTTCATTTTGAACCGAAAATAAGCCAAAAGATAATAAAACGTATATCATAAAATTTGCTCACAATATACGGTGGTAATTTATAGAACCAGCCTATATTCAAGTCATGCAAATCCGCTTTCTTTTTGTCAGCACGTTTGCGCTCTTTTGCTTCTTGACATCGCACGCATATTTTCGTGCTTTCTGTTGATTTCGTTGTTCATTTCTTCTACGCTGTTTACAGCCGCAAAATATGTCGTTTTTTCGGTGAAAAAACTGCATTTGTAGACAAGCTCACAGTTGGAAAAACGCTTAACAAAACCAAACATTCTCGTCCAAAAAAATGTGAAATATCTTTACAACACCCTCCTCATAATTCGCATATTTACAACCAACTTGCACCTTCGTCTCAAATACGCGAGAAATGAGCGACTTTTGTATCTATTTGTCTCACAGCTTGTTACAATAACATTCCACAAATTAACGTCCATCTTTCAAACTTTCTAAGCGCTAAAGCATTGACTTTATGCCCTTATCTACATGCTTTAGTCCCCTTACTCCATGTGAATAGTCGTACAAACTACTGTTCACAGCAGTCTTATTTCAATGTTTTAAGCGAAAAAATCCCTTTTTTCTCTCTTTCAAGAGCATCATACACCTGCTTTTTACACATAGTATGCTTATTTTTCTCTCTATTTTCCACTTTTTCAACCCCCGTTTTTTTTGTCATTTTTTAGGACAAAAACGATTACTTCCTTGAATGACTAATTTTGAAATTAATTGTAGACTTTATAGGGAGTCGAATATTGAGAGAGAAACTCGTAAAGTTTTTCCGAGAATACTACCTTATAATTTTGGTATTTAATAATTTAGCAGTGTGGTTAATTTTATTAGTGACAATCCCTTGAGTTTAGTTGATTGACTATTTTTCTTTCATAATTATTTATTTTTTCTATAATATTACAAGAACCTGCTCACTTGGTCAACTTTTATCAGTGATTGCACGATGTCAAAGGCGGAAATCATGCTTATCATGATTCTTTTCCACGATTCCAGTTATCGCTGCCTGAAACATTTCTATCTTGAAAAGGTTTGTAAGCATCTGCATCATCTGTTTCCCAAGGTTGTCTCGTACAACCGTTTTGTGGAATTGGAAAGAAAGGCTGCCATCCCCTTGGCGTTGTTTATCAAGATAGTCCTACTGGGCAAATGCACGGGAATCAGCTTTGTTGACAGCACGCCACTTCGTGTCTGCAGAAACCAGAGGATACACATACACAAGGTATTCAAAGGCATAGCTCAAAGAGGAAAGTGCTCAATGGGTTGGTTCTTCGGATTCAAACTGCATCTGATTTGCAATGAGAAAGGGGAGCGTTTCCGACAAACTTCTTCTCAGAAAGAGAGCTATCATTGAAACGGTGAACGATGAGCTCAAGAACATTGCCCAAGTAGAACACTCCAGACATAGATGCTTCGACAATTTCATCGTCAATATATTGGGAGCTGTTGCTGCATATTGCTTATTCCCAAAGAAGCCGTGCATCAATGTAAAAGGACATTCGATACACAGCTCACTTTATTCTAAATTCGTTGTAACTATTCAGCAATCAATATTTATTGAGTAATGTTGAGAATCAGCGAGTTACAAGAATAAATACATGAGAATTTTAGCAAATAGTATCATTTTTGAGTATTCTACTATAATAGTAAGTCTGCAAGTTGCTGATATTCAATGTCTATGATTGCTGAACAGTTACAATTCGTTAAACTCACGTTAATTAATATTAACATATCGGTTTATTTTCTAAACTTATTTGATTTATAATATAAACTTATTTATATTTGCATTGTGATCACAAGTAAACTGTATTGTAAAACCATTTAATGAATTGTGAATATGGAAGCTGCAAGCGAGAAAAATGAATTGACTGCCGAGCGCAGTCTGGAGATTATCAGTCGTACATTGGAGGAAAGTCGCCGGACAATTACCCGAGGTAGCTGGAAGAGTATGATGCTCTGGGGCATCAGTGTGATGGTGATTGCCCTGGTGGTTGGCCATTTTTGGGCGCATTCCTCTATGGGGCCTGGTGCCAACGGGCTGTGGGGAGCCCTGGGATTGGTGAGTCTTGGTGAGCGATGGGCTAACCGAAATAAGCCCAAACTGTCCGAAACTTTCGTGAGCAAGACCTTAGGATATGTATGGGGTTCAATGGGTGTGATGGCAGGTACATTAGGTTTTGTATTGGGAATGATAGCTTTCTTCCAGATTCATGTGCCAGTTTTAGTGCCCGACGCTGCATCGCAAGTTCATACCTATTATGTCCCTATTACAGCCATTATTATTTTGTTGATGGGTATTGCGGGTATGACTAGTGGCAAGATACTCGACAGTAAGATTATTACCTATTGCGGTTTTATAGCCGGTATGGTGGGGTGTATGTTAGCACTGGTGATGCCTGGCCCTACGGAGATGCTGGTATTGGCCGGTGTTAGTGCCGTGGGACTGATCTTGCCAGCTTGGATTATCAAGCAGAAGGAGGTGTGACGGTATGTTGAAACCATTGAATCCATTGCTTCATAGTGAACTCCGATTAGCCGTGATGTCGCTGTTGATGGGCGTAGACGAGGCCGATTTCGTCTATCTTCGTGAACAGACCGGCGCCACGGCGGGCAATCTGAGTGTGCAGATAGACAAGCTTTCCACCGCCGGTTACATCGAAGTGGAGAAGGGTTTTCAGGGAAAGCGCCCCCGAACCACCTGCAAGCTCACCGCCGAAGGTATTAAAGCCTTTGAAGAATACGTTGAGGCGCTCAAGGAATATATACAAAGGTAAAAAAGTATAAGGGTAAAAAGGGAAAAACTTTATGTGAGATGGGAAGGTAAAAACGGGACATTTAAGGTGTGAAATGGGGATATGTGAATTCTTAAACCCAAATCGGTCATTAGGATTTCTCTGTGTAGTACGGCAAAGAGAAATCCTTTAATTTTTTCCATATGGACAAGAATGATTGTCGTGTTTTTAGTGATCTGGCCAAATATAGGATATGCTTGTCTTTTGT